>JGI12109J20283_10267779_pt1 | contig 72249 bp, 65 predicted proteins | sample ElkSlonscriptome_12_FD_20283 | JGI IMG/M metagenome (IMG submission 20283) | reverse complement strand
CTAAAGACGAACCCGAGCCGGAAGCCGATGCAGAAACGGCAGCCGAAGCTGCCAGCTGATTCCGGCTTCGCAGAAGCAGCCAATGGATCCACGCCGATCCGATGCTGACGATCCGGGCGCGGTCCGCGAGGCCGCGCTGAAGCTCTTGAGCCGTCGCGACCATAGCGATCGGGAGCTGACTCAGAAGCTGATGCAGCGAGGTTTCGCTACCGCACAGGTCGAACAGGTGCTATCAGAACTGACCGACCAGGGCCTGCACTCGGAGCAGCGTTTCGCGCAAAGCTATGCCCGGATGCGCGCCAACAAATACTACGGCCCCTTGCGCATCCGGGCTGAATTGGCCGAGCGTGGTGTTGATCGCAACACGATTTCACAGGCGCTCGATGCGCTGGAGCACGATTTCAGCGCCAGCGCGTGCGCGTTCTACCAACGCAAATACCGCACTCCTGCCGGGGATTACCGGGAAAAAGCCCGGCGTTCGCAGGCCATGGCCCGACGCGGATTTACCGGGGAGCAACTACGTGGTGTGTTGGATTGATTCCAGCTGACTTCAATACGCTACTGACATACCTGCAAAACTCGATCACCCTACAAAGGCAGCGGTGGCGTAGAGCGCAAAATGCCAACTGATTGAAAAAAATGCATTCGATGAAGCGTCTGGCGATCGATCATTTCACTCCCGACTCATCATCTCCTGACCACCCGCGATCCACTGTGCCCTAAAGCGAATTCCGGGGCGTCGAAACAATCCATTGCACGCGTGCCCGGAATCCTGTGCATTCACATTCCTGGGCTAGCCTCGTTCGACGTCTGAATGGTTGAAATCTCATCTCTTGCCGGGACCTGCATTTGATTTTTTTTGCAGATAGCAACCATAAATTATTGATAAAAAACAATTTAGGCTAGCCATTTTGTCCGACAAATCCAATCTGACCCAGGGGAGTGTGGGGTATAAGCTGTTTGGCCTGGCCGGACCGATGGTGTTCGGGTTGATTGCGGTCCTATCGCAATCGCTGGTCGACACCTATTTTGTCGGCAAACTCGGCACCACGCAGCTGGCGGCCCTGTCGTTCACGTTCCCCGTCTCACTGACCTTTACCAGCCTGGCCATCGGCTTGAGTGCCGGCGCATCGTCGATTGTTTCACGCGTGATCGGCTCGGGCGATCAACGCCAGGCAAAATGCTGGGTCACGGATGGCTTGCTGTTTTCCGGAGTCATCGCATCGGTTCTGGCCGTCATCGGGTTGCTGACCGTGACCCCTCTGTTTACTGTACTCGGCGCGTCTGAAGAGGCGCTGGGCTTCATCGAGCGCTATATGATGATCTGGTATATCTCGATGCCGTGCCTGGTAGTCGGTATTGTCGGGCATGGTGCCATGCGTGCAAACGGTGAAGGCACCTTGCCGAGCGTAATCATGGTCGGCGCGGCCCTGATCAATATGGGCATGACGCCGGTCTTGATGCTGGGATTATGGATTTTTCCCGAATTGAACATCGAGGGCGTTGCACTGGCAACGCTGATGTCCCGGATTGTACTGGTCGTGGTTACGTTGGCTTTGCTGCGCTGGGGGATGAATATCATGGTGCTCAGGCTACCCTCCTGGAGCCAGTGGATGCAGGCGTCAAGAACCATTGCAAAGCTTGCCGGTCCTGCCGGGGCAGGCAATATGGCCAATCCGATTGGTATCGCAATGGTGACTGCGCTACTGGCAGCCTATGGCAATACCACCGTTGCAGCATTTGGTGTTGCAACCCGAATCGAGGCATTTGCCTGCCTGCCAATGTTGGCGATGTCATCGGCCATCGGTCCGTTTGCAGGGCAAAACTGGGGTGCAGGCAACCTCGGACGGATCAAGCAGGCGCTGAATATCAGTGCCTTGGTCTGTGCTGTCAACAGCGGATTATTGATCCTGGCATTCTGGTTATTTGGTGAAACAATTGCAGGACTGTTTGCTTCGGATCAGTCCGTGAAGCAGGAGGCCGCGGTCTATCTGCTCTACGTCAGCTCCAGTCTTTGGGGCTACGGGCTGGTCATTACGACGGCTGCAGCGTTCAACGGTATCGGCAGGTCGGAAATCGGCCTGGCCTACTATGCGATACGGATGCTGCTGCTCTATGTACCGCTGTCATACGGTGCAACGTTGATCGGCGATCAACAGGCCGTTTATGTTGCAATTGGGATTGCGAACGTGCTCGCTGGTTTGATCAGCATCGGCTGGGCTTTCTGGTGGTTAGCCTACTACCGCAAGCACCAAGCGAAGCGGTGTTCTGATTCGGACGGTAGGTCAGCGCACCGTTCGAACGTCACGGCGTGATCCATATTGCCGGCGATGGACCCGCTCCTGAGCCATCAGCGTCCGGGCTCATCATCCCAGAGGATCTTGTGTAGCTGAAGCTGCAGCCTTGCCTGAATTCCAGCGTTCAGCAACCAGTCAGCCAGTCGGGTCGGCTTCAAGCGTTCCCACACAGGCGATAACAATACGTCCCAGCGTTCGAGCTGATGGTCCTGGATGGTGTTGAGCGCCCAGTCAAAATCTTCGCGGTCGTTGATAACAAACTTGATCTGGTCGTGGGGCTGAAGGTGGTCAAGATTGGACCAATCATTTCGTTCGGATTCGCCGGATGCCGGCGCTTTCAGATCGAGGATTTTGATGACGCGTGGATCAACCTGGTCCACCGGTAACGCACCGCTGGTCTCCAGCGATACATAAAAGCCCTCGTCGCACAGACGCCGCAGCAAGTCGATACAGCGCTTCTGTGCCAATGGCTCACCGCCGGTCACGCAGACCCGGTGTGTATTCAACTGGTTGACGGCCTCGACGATATCGTCGATTTCCCGCCACTGCCCGCCCTGAAACGCATACGCCGTGTCACACCAGACGCAGCGCAGCGGACATCCGGTCAAACGAACAAATATCGTGGGCCAACCGGAGCTGTCGGTTTCGCCCTGTAAGGAACGGAAAATTTCGGTTATTTTCAGACCGGTGCGCGGCGGTTGAATGATTTGTGCTGGACTGGACATCGGTAAGCTGACCCGGAAAAATCAGGGCAGAACACCTACCCTGAGATTGTCAGAAGTGGCCTTCCAGCCGCATGGTGCGCAGCCGGTTTTCTGCCAGTCGCGAAAAATTGGTGCCGGGATAGTTCGCGACCACCTGTTCCAGCGCCGCACGTGCCTCGGCCCAGCGGCTCAACTCGTACTGGCTGAATCCGATCTTCAGTAACGCATCGGCCTCTTTGCTGCTATCGGGATAGGCGCTCAACAAGCGTTCGAATTGACCCAGTGCCGTTTCAAAATCGCGCGTCACGTAATAGACCTCACCCAGCCAGTACTGTGCGTTGGGCGCAAAGGACGAATTGGGGTGATCCCGAAGGAAACGATCAAAGCCTTCGGCCGCATCGGCATAGCGGGTTTCTCGCAGCGCCAGAAAGGCCTGGTCATAGGCTTGCTGCTCGGCTTCCGTGGGCGGCTGCATTTCTCGCACTGTGCCGGTTTCGGGCGCGTCCAGCGTAATAATTTCCGCCTGGGAGTCGATCGGTGCACGAACCTCGGGCAGATCCTGCGGTGGTGGCGGGCTTTGTAGCTGGTCGTTGGCCGCTGCAATGCCGGTCTGCGCCGGGATGGTATCCCCGGCGTTCGCAGCGGACCGATCGGGGCCGGAGGGCACTGGAACCGGGGAACTGCTTATATTGCTGATGCGCTCATCCAGATCCAGATACTGATCGCGCTGACGTCGCTTCAGGTTCTCGATTTCCATCGACTGGGATTCGACCAGGCCACGCAGCTCGCGCATTTCTTCCCGCATTTGCTGCAGTTCGATGATCATTCGGGTTGCCAGGCCGTCGTTTCCGTCCGGCGATGTCTGAGCGCTGACCGATGCGGACAGGGCCATGCAGAGCAACGCAAAAATACCGAATCGGATTGTCCAATAACAAGCAGGCGCCACGGTGGGCGCCTGCTGCTGGATTGTATGAGTCTTAGTCATGGATGTAGTTGATGTGACCAATCAGAATCAGCGAGCGGTATAAACAATCTCCACGCGGCGATTGCGCTCCCAGCAATTGTCGCTGGACTGACGGCAAACCGGGCGCTCTTCGCCATAGCTGACCACTTCCAGCTGGTTGCTTCCAGCACCACCGGCGCGCGTCAGATCCTGAACCGAGTTACCGCGACGCTCGCCGAGACCGAGATTGTACTCACGCGAACCACGCTCATCGGCATGACCTTCAAGCAACACGCGTGCGCTGGGGTTGGCGCGCATGTAGGCCGCATGTGCTTCGATGACCGGCACAAATCGCGCCTGAACATCGGAGCGATCAAAATCAAAATAGATCTCACGCTGGCTCAGCAGGCTCTGCGGATTATCCAGGTTTCGGGAATCGGCAAAATCATTCGGATCGACACGATCGGTATCGACATCAACCGAAGGTGGCGGCGTTGGTGTTGGTGGCTGGGTATCGGTGTCGTCACGTGTATCGCGTGCACAGGCAGCGAGAACCAGGCTCATGATCAGGATTAATCCTAAACGGGCTGCAACTTTCATGCTTCCTCCAGAATATACAAATGCGTTGGCTAGTGGGGTTGGCCGGATTTGCTTATCGGTAAGCTTATCAATTCCCGCCGATGTTCGCATCCAGCAAATCGCTATTTATTTTGAATCGATTGATCCGTGTATTTATGTTTATTGGATTCGTGGCGACCAGGCAGGCTCACGCACATCACCATCTGTCAGAACCAGACGCTGGCGAAAACGACCATCGGCCGAAACCGCTGACAACACCCCTCGCTCACCTTCCCGTGTTGCATACAGCACCATGCTGCCATTTGGCGCGAAGCTGGGCGATTCGTCCATTCGACCTGGTGATAATACACGTAAACGCATGGTCTCGCGATCAAGAATTGCAATTCGGAAGAGCGTGCCATCGCCATGCACCATCGCCAGTTGTCCGCTGAGCGGGTCAACCGATACGCGCGAGTTATAGCGCCCTTCCTGAGTCACGCGCTCCAGGTTACTGCCGTCCGGGCGAACGCGATAAATTTGTGGCCGCCCTGCACGATCGGAAGTAAACAGAACTTCGCGGCTATCCGGCGACCATGCCGGTTCGGTATCAATGCCCCAGTGATTGGTCAGCTGCTGCATGCGTCCCGTGCTCAGATCACGCAGCCAGATTTCCGAATTGCCGGTGCGCGACAGGCTCATCGCCAGATAGCGACCATCGGGCGAGAATGAGGGTGCGCCGTTGATACCCCGCTCGGCGCTGATCACTTCGCGCTGGCCGGTAAAAATATCCTGAATCACGATATTCGACTTGCCGGTGGCAAACGAAACATAAGCCAGGCGGCGTCCGTCCGGTGACCAGTTTGGCGACAGGATCGGTTCGGAGTGACGCACGATGGTCTGTGGATTGAAGCCATCGGAATCGGCCACGATCAACTCGAACTGTTCATTGCCTGTACCCGCATTACGCACCTTGACGTAGGCCATGCGGGTTGCAAACGCGCCCGGTATGCCGGTCAACTCTTCATAGATCGCATCGGCAATCTGATGGGCACGCAGTCGGTACTCGCCGGGCGCTGCCGGAATAGCGCGAGAAAACAGGGTTCGTCGATCATGCACCGACACGAGGTGATACTCGATTTCGGTATTCACCCCGTCCGGAGCCGTGACAATCCGACCCATGGCAACGTAGTCCACGTTCAACAACCGCCAAGTGCCAAACCGCACCTCAGGCGGGCGCTGGGGGCGGTCAATCATGTTTTCGACTGCCATCGGATCAAACAGGCCGCTGCGCTGCAGATCAGCTGCAATCACACTCGCGATCTCCGTATCCGGCGGCTCATTGCCAGCCTGGACCGCAAACGGTACGACCGCGATCGGCAGCGCGCCCTCGATACCATCGATAATTTCGATCTGCAGCTGCGCCTGAACGCTACCGGCCAGCAGCAGCGAGCACAGGATCAGGCTGAATTTATTCGCCGTCATATCTAAAAATAAAATCAATTTCTCTTGCAAAGACATCTTCATAGCCTCGATAGGGTAATGCTGCGGTACGCTGCACCGCCGCCAGTATGGATCGCCGGGTTGCATCATCGGCATTGCATGGATTGGTGATGGCCTGATCGATAATTTCACCACCGGGAATCTGCACAACCCGGATGCTGCAGCGTACGCCGGGCTGTGTCGTCGGCGGGCGAATCCAGTTTCGTCGCACCAGTTCGGCGATGGTCAGGATGTATTCATCGGTCAGCGTCGCCCGTTGGGCGCTCTGAGCCGCCTGTTGCTGAGCCAGTCGTATGCGCTCGGCCTCCTGCTCGGCTTCGATCAATGCCTGCTCCTGTCGCCGACGCTCAGCCAGTTCCTCCAACCGCTGTTCTTCCTGCTCACGTTCGCGCTGCGCCTGTTCACGCTGCTCGCGCAGGCTTCGGAGCTCATCCAGCCGCGCTTGTTCTTCGTCGCGCAGGCGCTGCTGCTCACGCTCGAGCTCCAGCTGGGCCTGGCGTTCGGACTGCTGGGCCTGTTCTCGCTGCAGCTGCGCCTGACGCTGTTCTTCCAGGCGGCGTTGACGGGCCTGTTCGGCTTGTTCACGCTGCTGTTCAGCCTGCAGCTGGGCTTCTCGTTGCTGGCGCAACTGCTCCTGCTCACGTCTGGCTTGCTCGAGCCTGCGCGCGGCATCATCGGCTTGCTGCTGCTGTTCGAGTTCGTTGAAAAAGGGCGCAGCATCCACCAGCGTAAATGCTGGCGTGGGCGGCGGCCGGGGTGGCCGCCAGTCCAGGCCGGCCACAATCAGAATTGCCAGCGCAGCCAGATGTACGCCAACAGCGAGCGCAACACCGATGCTCAGATCGCGGAGCTCCTGCTTGCGCAGATCGGCTGAATTCAAGCCTGCGTGCATCGTCGCTCGTCACTCAGGCGGCAGTTCGCCCATAAACCCGATCGATGCCACACCGGCCTGCTGCAGCAGCGTGGTCGTTTCATAAATGTACTGAAACGCCGCCTGTTGATCGCCGCCGATGATGACCTGAACATCCGGATTTCGATTGACAATCGCAGTGACTTGCAGCACCAGCGTCTCGCCATCGACCAGCTCGGCCGCATCACCGGTATTCAGATACAGCTCGCCGTCGCGTGTCACGCTGATGAACAGCGGTTCTTCGAGATCGCCCAGTGATTCGGCCTGACCCTGCGGCAGCTCGACTTCGACGCCCAGGTTCAGCATCGGTGCCGTGATCATGAAAATGATGAGCAGCACCAGCATGACGTCGATGTAGGGCACGACATTGATCTCAGCCATCGGTCGGCTGCGGCGACGAATCGGCGCATCAGGCATCATGTCAGGATTCCTGCAGGCGTCGGGCCTGGCGATACAGAATGCCGGCGAATTCTTCCTTGAAGTTATCCATCCGGACCTCAAGGCGATAGACCTGATTGGAATAGCGGTTGTAGGCGATGACCGCCGGAATGGCCGCGACCAGGCCCATTGCGGTTGCAATCAGCGCCTCGGCAATGCCCGGTGCGACCATCGCAATCGTGGCCTGCTGCACGCCAGCCAGCGCGAAAAAGGCATGCATGATGCCCCAGACCGTGCCGAACAAGCCGACGTAGGGGCTGGTCGAGCCGACCGTGGCCAGAAAATTCAGGTTCTGTTCGAGCCGGTCGACTTCACGGGTCAGCATCACGCGCATGGCCCGCTGCGCGCCCGAGCCGAGCACTTCAGGGCTGGCGCGCTTTTCCTCGCGCAGACGGGAAAATTCACGAAATCCGGTTTCAAAAATGGCTTCAAGACCTTCGCGCACCTTTTGTTCCTTGGTGATGCGGTCATACAGCTGCCCGAGGTCCGCACCCGACCAGAACTGCTCTTCGAAGGCGCGTGCTTTCTTTTCCACTCGCGCCAACGCGCCGCGCTTGACAAAGATTATGACCCAGGAAACCACGGAGGCCAGCAGCAGGATCAACATGACCAGCTGCACCACAATGGTGGCTTCGGCAATCAAATGCCAGACGTTCATTTCTACGCTCATGAGCTATCCAAAGGTAAATTTGATTCGATGATTGGGTTGATGGCTAGTAGTCATTATTATTGTTGTTTATTGCAATGATTCAGATCATTCTTCAACCGCCGCGCGGATTCGCTCGGTTACGATGGCAGGCGTGCGCATCGGCTTGAAATCGTCTGCGCCGAGACAGGCTGCATCAACGGTTGCGTCGAGCAGATGCAGCCCATCGGCGCGAGTAATGCGCTGCAAGAATGACATGCGCACCCGCCCGATCGACTCGACCGCAACCGATACGTCCAGTTCATCTTCCAGCCGCGCCGGCTGCACAAACTTCAGCTGCATTCCGGTCACGGCAAATAGACAGCCACTTGACCTTCGCAGTTCCACTTGTCGCAGTCCAATCGCATAAAGCCAGTCCGAGCGCGCCCGCTCGAGGAAATGCAGATAACGCGCGTGATAGACCACGCCACCGGCATCGGTGTCTTCCCAGTAGACGCGGTAGCGGAACAACGACTGCGCTCCATTCATGCTGATATAAGCCGTACGGCTGTCGGGTACGCAGGCGCTGTCATTCTTGTGTGTCGGATGAATTGAACAAATCGTCCGTTTGCGACGCATTGCCGGACGGTGGCGTCAGACCCATATGTCGCCAACTGCGGTCGGTAGCCATGCGCCCACGAGCCGTTCGAACCAGAAAACCCTGCTGGATCAGATACGGTTCGATCACGTCTTCAATGGTGCCGCGTTCTTCCGACAGCGCGGCTGCAAGGCTCTCGACGCCTACCGGGCCACCGTTGAAATGCTCGATCAGGATCGTCATCAAGCGGCGATCGAGTTGATCGAAGCCCTCGACGTCAACCTGCATCATTTCCAGCGCGGCCTGGGCAACAGCGGCGTCGATCCGGCCCTCAGCACGCACTTCAGCAAAATCACGCACTCTGCGCAGCAGTCGATTGGCGATACGGGGCGTGCCGCGCGAGCGCTTCGCAATTTCGTTGGCGCCGGCGGCTTCGCACTCGATCTCCAGGATGCCGGCCGAGCGGCGAACAATCCGGGCCAGATCTTCAACATCATAGAATTCAAGTCGCTCGACGATGCCGAATCGGTCGCGCAGCGGTGAGGTCAGGAGTCCGGCACGAGTGGTTGCGCCAACCAGCGTGAAACGCGGCAGGTCCAGCTGAATCGAACGGGCCGCCGGACCTTCACCAATGATGATGTCGATGCGGTAATCCTCCATGGCCGGATACAGGACTTCTTCAACCACGGGCGACAGCCGATGAATTTCATCAACGAACAATACGTCACCCGGCTCCAGGTTGGTCAACAGCGCGGCCAGATCGCCCGCCCGTTCCAGCACCGGGCCCGAGGTCTGGCGAAGGGTTGTGGCCATTTCCGATGCGATCACATTGGCCAGCGTCGTCTTACCCAGGCCGGGTGGTCCGAAAATCAGCACGTGATCGAGCGCTTCGGAGCGCGCGCGCGCCGATTCCAGATAAATCCCCAGACGCTCTTTCATGATGCGCTGACCAACATATTCGGACAGCGTGGTTGGGCGCAGGCTGGCCTCGACGGCCGCTTCTTCCGAACCACCATCGGCAGATATCAGGCGCTCGTTTTCCGAATATTCCATGCGAGTCCGACCTGGCTTGATTTGAAGCGTAGAAGATTCAGCCTAGAATGGTAAAGCAATGCCACAGGCTTGGGTTAGCTATCAGCCCCAAATAGCAAACGACTGGCGCAGTATCAGCTGATTGACTCCATGCTCAACCCAAAGGCCTGTCGCATCAATTCCGTAATCGACAAGGTCCCCATGATTTCCCCGTTGCGACCGCTGCATTTGTAGAGCAGGCAATCGCCGCAACCAGGGCATCGACAACCGGACGACCAACAGCCCGGTGATGAGCAACATCGTTCAAGCCTGTTCGAAGTCAATCATGCACACCAGCCCAGCAAACTAGCCACTGTTCTACGCGATTGACAGTGTTCTCATGATCAGCGCTGCATGCGCTGCTTCAGTGCTTGACGGATGATTGTCTCGGCGCTGACACCTTCAGCATCGGCATTCTCAGCGGCTTTACGCACCATCTTCATGGCTTCTGACGAGGAATAGCCGAGCGCAATCAGGCCTGCGCGCGCTTCAGTAGAAGCATCGGGCTTGCTCGCGCTCATGCTGCTGCCTGAATCACCCGACAAACCCAGCCCGTCGAGCCTGGTGCGCATTTCCAGGACCAGTCGCTCAGCGGTTTTCTGACCGATGCCGGGCAAGCGAGTCAATGACTTGGCGTCGCCCGACTCGACCATCAGCGCAAAATCGGACGCCGAGATGCCGGACAATATGCCCAGGGCCAGGCGCGGACCAACGCCCGAAATCTTCAGCAATTCAGCAAACAGGCTGCGCTCGGCATCGCGCAGAAACCCGAACAGCAGGTGCGCATCTTCACGAATGACAGGGTGAATCAATAGCTTGATGCGCGTGCCCAGTGCGGGCAGTCCATCGAACACCGGCATCGGAGCCTCTACCTGATAGCCCACGCCGGATACGTCGAGCACCAGAAACGGCGGTTTTTTTTCGATCAGTTCACCGGATAGTTGGACGATCATGCTGAATTACCTCAATTGAACGCCGGGCGGCAGTTTTGCAGCGGTTTGAGCCATATGGGAATGACAAAGCGCAACGGCCAGCGCATCGGCCGCATCGGCGCTGATGGTTTGCTTGATCCCCAACAGCATGCGCACCATGTGTTGAACCTGAACCTTGTCGGCACCACCGCGCCCTACAACCGCCTGTTTGATCAGGCGTGGTTCGTATTCATGCACATCAAGACCTGCCTGAACCGCGGCACAGATCGCAGCTCCCCTGGCCTGCCCTAATTTTAATGCCGCCTGGGGATTGCGGCTCATGAATACCGTTTCGATCGCAACAATGTCAGGTCGATGGGCTTCAATGTGTTGTTTCACGCCGGAAAAGATCGCTGACAGGCGTTCCGGCATCGGGCCTCCACCCAAATTCAATCGGTCGGCAGCGACCAAGCGATCGTCTTGAATTACGCCCAGGCCGGTATAGCGCGAGCCCGGATCAATTCCAAGAATTCTCACGCTAGAGCCGCCAGGCAGTTGGGCAGCTCACGTTCACTGGTCGTAGGCTTCGGCCGGAATATCGGCGTTGTTCCAGACGTTTTGAGTGTCGTCGATATCTTCCAGCACGTCGAGAAACTTCAATAGCTGGGCCCCGGACTCAACGTCCTGCTCGACGCTGGTCGTGGCGCGCATCGTGACTTCGGACTCGACCGGCTCCAGGCCTGCTTCGGTCAGGCCATGGACAACATCGGCAAATTGTTCCGGCTCGGTCAGCACCTCGATACTGCCGTCGTCATTGGTTTCGATATCGTCGGCACCCGCATCGAGCGCGGCTTCCATGACCTGCTCTTCGTCGGTGCCCGGCTCGAAGCTGATGACACCTTTTTTTTCAAACAGATAAGCAACCGAACCATCGGTCCCCAGGTTGCCGCCATGCTTGCTGAATGCATGCCGCATCGCTGCTACCGTGCGGTTGCGGTTGTCGGTTACGGTATCGACCATGACTGCCACGCCGCCGGGCGCATAGCCCTCATAGCGGATTTCTTCGTAGTCCACGCCTTCCAGTTCGCCGGTCGCCTTCTTGATGGCCCGTTCGATGTTGTCCTTGGGCACGTTTGCAGCATTGGCCTTGTCCATGGCCAGCCGCAGGCGCGGATTGCTGTCCGGATCACCGCCGCCCTCGCGGGCAGCAACCGTCAATTCACGCACAAGGCGGGTAAAAATCTTGCCCCGCTTCGCGTCCTGAGCTTTTTTTCGGTGCTGAATGTTGGCCCATTTACTGTGACCTGCCATCGATATCGTCCTGATTCAAACAATGACCTGATTTTATCACGCAGAACTTTTTTACCTCATTCAGTTTTCATCCAGTTTCGAGTCGGTACAATTGCATAACGAAATACGCGAATACAGGAATGCTGCCATGCGAATAGTACTTTCCGCAGCGCTGACGATTGTTCTGGCGCTGATCACTACTCATCCTGCCCGGGCGCAACTCGGTGAAATCAACCTGTTGACCGATCTTGGCACACCATTTCCACCCGGCTGTCTGGCCATCGATTTGCCGGACCAGCCGCCTTCGGACGATGGTTTCCTGGTCGATAGCGATATTGCCGTGCCGTCGGTCAATAGCGATAGTCGCGATGCACAGGTCCGGGTGCAGGCCTGGCGCGTGGCCTGCCCGGATGATGACTATTCGGTAGTGCTGGTACGAATGCAGCAGATTGGCTCTGGAAACCCGATCGTTATCCCACAAATCTATGCCAAAGTCGGCAATATCTCGGCACCGTTTGGCAACAGCAACGGTCAGCACCTGGCTCAACTCCAATCGCTACCTGTCGGAGGAAACATGGGCGCTGCCGGTGATATCGTCAGCGTATTCGGCAACACATGGGCTCTTGCAGTGGACCCGATTTCGCTGGAAGCCGGCGATAACCCCACCGATGACCAGATCTTTACGCCCGAGGAATACAACGACGTATTCACGATTGAAATGACCTGGGAAAGCTACTCGCAGGCATCCACTCGATCATTTCGTTTTCCGCTGGATTTGTTTGATCCTGCGCTGGACGAACCCCAGTTCGAGCAGAACATTCTGCACGGGCGCCACAGTGGGTTGTTCCTGCGCGAAGGCGCAGAGCGACAGGGTCTGGTGCTGCAGGTCGCTGAGAACGCGAACGGTAACTATCTGTTTGCGATTTTCTTTACTTTTATCGACGGCGAAGCAGTCTGGGTCATCGGCAATACCGGTTCGGTCCCGATGGAGCCGGGGCCATTGACCATGCGCGTGGATATTCCTGACGGCGGTGCCTTCATGACCGATGAATTCCAGCCGGCGCGTGAGGATATCGACATGAACGAGGCCGGACAGATTACGGTTGAGCCGATCGACTGCAACAATATCAAGGTGGACTACGACTTTACGCCGATCGGCAAGGGCGTCGGTACGCTTGAGCTGTTCCGGCTGATCCGAACGGCTGGCTACGACTGCAATCCCTGGGAATAAGACTGCCCGGCGGATCGAAGTAAGGCCCAGTCTTTGGGCCTTATTGCCTAAAAGCTCCGATTGTCAAACCCCGCCATAGCGTATGCTTTTTTTGAACTTGTCGAGCTTGATCCCGCTCATTCAAGCCGATTTCGACTCCCATCAAGGCGTTTTCGAGGCGTGCTCTACGAGCGTGCTCAATCAAGTTATTGCTGAAAATAACGCCGATGACCAACAGATTTCCATCGACAAGATCGGCAATATCCGTGAGCGTGTGCAAGCTCATACAGCGCTTATCAATTGCAGCCTTTACATCAGCAATCAATGCCAGGCCATGGGGGCTGAACAGGCCGGGTGTGTTCAGTGATGATGTCGTGCAACTGTTTTGCTTGATCGAACGCACTGATGATCTAGCTGAAAACGCCTCACCACTACGATCGATTGAAAAAGGGATGAAAAATGAACGACTTAACACAGGTTAAAGCGTTTTGGCGTCCACACCATCATCATTTGGGTCACGTATTATTTAGCCACGCTTCAAACTCAAACCCTAAGGACGTAATGAAGATAAGTAATCTAAAAGACGTTTATGTTGACCAACTCAAGGACTTGTATAGCGCCAACAAACAGTCACTGGTCGTTACACAAAAGCTTCAGGAAAAAGCAACCGATCGCGAGCTAGCAGAAGCTCTTGAAGCCGGTCATAAAGGTATTCAAGAAGGCATCAGCGCAATGGAGTCTATTCTTGCCAAGCATAACGAACCACCTACTGGTGAGCATTGCAAGGGTATGGAAGGACTTGTAGGAGAAGCACATGCACATGCCATCGATAAGGAATTTGATGACGCTGATGCCCGGGATGCAATGATAATTTCGCAGTATCAACGCATGGTGCATTATGCAATTGCCGGTTATGGTTGCCTTGCCGCATTTGCCAAGCGACTCGATGAGCATCAGGATGAGAATACCATCCGGAAATGCCTTGATGAAACCTATAGTGGTGATCGCAGAATGACGGGTATTGCAACCGGCTCGATCAACAAGAAAGCCGCCTGATTTATACTGGCAACGCAGCTTGAAAGGCCTGCTTCAGCAGGCCTTTTTTATGTCTGGACAAGGGGCACGCTGTTGATCTCAATAGGGTTGATCTCAATAGGATTCGCCCAGCAAAGATCTCAACATTCCGTTATTTCAATACACCCATTCGCTGGATGGAACCAGGCATCCGCTGTGAAACGCGATTCCATTGGATGCCGTTGCCGCCATAATGAACCGACTGATCCAGCAGCCAGTGGAGCTTGAAAATGTACGATTGGAACCAACCTGAACCTCATGCAAGAGTCCGCGTTCGGAATCGCGCAGATTATGATCACGAAACGATATTTTCCATTCTGGATCAGGGCCTGGTTGCTCATGTCGGCCTGATCATGGACCAGCGGCCCATGGTGATTCCGATGATCTATGCGCGCATTGATGACAATCTCTACATTCATGGCGCCAAGGCCACGCGCATCATCAAAAAACCAGATGTTGACGCACCAGCCTGCCTTACAGTCACTTTGGTCGATGACATCGTCGTAGCTCGCTCGGCTTTTCATCATTCGATGAATTACCGCTCGGCCGTGATTCATGGGCGTGTTCGACCGGTCAATAGTCGATCAGAAAAAGAACAGGCATTGATCGCGCTGACCAATCATGCCCTGCCCGGCCGCTGGGACGAGGTGCGGTCGATGAACAACAAGGAATTCCGCGCAACCGGCGTGCTTGCGCTGGAGATCGAGTCTGCTTCTGCCAAATCGCGCAGTGGCCCGCCCATTGACGACGATGATGACTATGCGCTGCCCTTGTGGGCCGGACGGATACCGATCCAGTCAACACTCGGCTCACCCATCGCGGATGAAATGCTGGGCGATGGCGTATCGCTGCCCGATTCAGTACGGGCAGCGATCGCCGGATCTAAATGAAACAAGTGATTCAGGATTCCTCGCCCTCGCCGACAGGCTCATCGGCCGTCGAGATCCGGGAATTGTTGAAGCCCATTTCGTTGTTGAAAAATACTGTTACCGGCTTTTCGTTCCTGAGCATATCGATCAGTTGATCCAACTGATGATAGTGATAATGAAACGAATAGTAATTCGGCGCAATTTCCTGTGCCTCCGGTAGCGGGCCGTCTGGATCTTCAACAAACCAGACCGCACAGGTCTCGCCAGCCGGGCCCCGAAGGTTCAGATTCGCCTTGCCCTGATTTCTTGAAGACCAGAAATAGTACTCGTAGGTTGCAACTTCAAACGATGCCATTGCCATATGCCTTTCCTCCAGTGAATACCCCTTGAGTAATTCTAACCCGAAAATTGCCAAATCCAGCCCGAGCAAGCGCTGAACACGTCTGCGTGGCCGCGACGGCGAATGTACGTGTGGCTCCGGCTTGGCATGGGCGAGCGTGGTTTGGTTATTCCAGACAAGCGAGCCCAAACAAATCGGAGACCCCTCATAGGACGGGTAGTTCGATCGCTGCCGGGTCAATCGCATAGCAGCTACAGATTTTGCCAATCTGGTCGGTCAGATCAACAAAAGACGACAACGTAATCAACCCGGGATGCACGAAGAGAGGCTCGAACCAGGTGCTTTTCAAGAACCAGTCCATCGGCTGTTCGATGCTGGACAGGTGCAGATACTGATACTCGTAAGCCACCCGCAGCAAGTGCTGTAGCGCCTGCTCAGGAGCGTAATCGGGCATTCGCGATCCGACATTGTTGCGCACATAGGTATCCATTTCATCAGCCGTCAGGTAGCGGCGGGCCAGCACATTGGCCATGTAATCATCGATTCGGCGCAGCAAACCATTCAGTAAATGCTGGCCAGGCGTGACCGCGGAGTCCTGAATATTCAGTGCCTGTAGCAGCACCGGCTGCAGCGGACCAGGCAGCGCACCGATGATGCAGTCAAGCATCTCAATCAGCTCCTGCTCGTAGCGATTTCGCTCGTGCTGACGCTCCGGCGCTACGCGAACCCACCCGGTTTCAGCAGCCTGGTGGCCCCACTCATGGATCGTTCGAGCAGCCAGCATCAGCCGCTCGTAGGGCGGCGAAGGCTGCCGCAACCGCTCCGGGTCATCGGTCAGCGAATAGGCAATCCGGTTGGTCTCAGCGTGGATAAAGCTGAGTCCGCTTTCGGTCATCCAGGGCGCAGGTGGTTTCAATCGGTCGGCATTGGTCAATGAGTCGAGAAACAGGCGACTCTTCCGATCAACGACCTTCAGGTCTTCGAGTATCGAGCGTTCAGCCTCGGGCGTAAGACTGGAAAGAAGCCTGGTCAAGCGTTCGTCTGACGTGCTCGGGCCTTGCCACAGCACGGCGTGCGCCTGGCCGGTCAATACCAGCTCGGGCGCTTCCGATTCAAGCCATTGCAAAATGGACTGGCCCGCGCCCTGGTCTGGCTGAGCGGTTGACGAATGGTGCGACTGAATCACCGATTCAACAGCCGCAATCCACTCGGACTGAAGCCTGGCAAGCGCTTCGCGCTGTTCGGCATTCACGATCATGCCATTATTCAAGAGTTGATATTCAGCGGGTATCGCGCTGGGGCGCCTGAACGGATCGTGATGCAAACTACAGATCGCGGGCATGGCATCGGCCAATGCCCGATAGGCTGCCCCATCAGGACGAGTGCTGGCGTAGCAGCCGGCACAGAAATCGTCACGCTGCGCTTCATTCAGAATCAGCAAGTACGGAAGATTGGCCATCAGACTGCCACCAATCTGCTGCTGAAGATACTGTCGCTCGGCCTGGAGCAACATGAAAATGCTGAATTCCAGGCTGGAAGTCGAGGGTTGAATATCATCCCGATAGAGCAGCCAACTGCTGGCATGGAACGGCTGAAAATACGGGCGCGTTTGTGCGCCATTGCTAACCAGACACAGGTGCTGGATGCGGGCCGGAAACCACTGCGGTGATGCCCTGCCGAGTTTGTCTGCCCGCTGACAATATTTAAAGACCATCTGATCGATGCGCTCACATTCCGGCACACTCAGCAGATTACGCTGCTGAAAGGCCCTCGCGGCCTCAGCATCCAGGCCCTGGTCGGACAACACTTCGACCGGTACCAGCAGGAGGCCGGCCTGAGACGAACAGTAATCAAGAATTTCATCTTTCATGGCTGCAAGTGTACTGAAGTGCCTGACCCCCATCGCCAATTCCGTTGGGCCGCCAAAGCCATGGCGGCTGCCGCCTGCTCTCCACGCGCACCACCATGTGGTTCACATCGCGCAATCCTAATCAAGCTCTTAGACAAGTCTGCGTGGACGCGACGGCGACTTTGCCTGTGGCTCGGACTCGGCCTGGGCGAGCGTGGTTTGTTTATTCCAAACAAGCGAACCCAAGCGAGTTGGTGACCCGCAAAGTACCGCTCCAACAGGGTTTCGCCGGAGCTTCGCATCGCGCGCAGCTCGTTGAAACCATCGTCGCTCGGCTGTAGCTACGGCGAGGATCACTCGCGACGCCCCACATGATCTGCAGCATCTCCGACAAAAAACGGGTTGCACGCAAACTGGTTCAGCGCTTCCCTGATAAAAAACACGTCATTCGAGGCTACTCTGTCAGATCCTGCTCTTTTGGTTCAACAGCATTTACAATCACCAAGGCTAACTGGATGTAAATAGTTTCCTACTCGACATTCAACAGGACACTTGTCATGGAAAAGATTCGCGTAGAACATAGTTCACTTTGGGGTGGTGCCTGGTTCGCAGCCTGGCTATTCACGATCGGCTATCTCGAGCTTGGATTAATCAAAGGTGCACTGGCCATTATTCTTTGGCCTTATTTTCTCGGCGAAGCGATGGCGATTTCCGGCCCGACTGAAAGTTGACACCCTGCATGGCACCAGTACGCGCTGGTTGAACCAGGGTGAGCCCATATTGGCTTGAGCGCTGGGCAACCCGGCATCGGGTTTGATGCCTGGCCGTTCGCCAAACACCTCCCGATTCGACCGCAGCTGATCAGCGCTTGAAACGAACAATACAAATTCTGCCGCAGACGCTGATGTGCATGCTGTCTTGGCAGTGCCTGCGATGAATAAATACGCTACTCTGCCCAGCCTGGGCCACTGTATGGATGCTCTGTTGAGTTCATGACTGTAGAAATCGCCATTGTCTTTATCGTGATTGCCGGCGCGCTGTACCTGTTTGCCAGCGAAAAGCTGCCGCTCGATATCACGGCCATTCTGATATTGATCACGCTGATGGTCATTCCGCTGCTCGGCCATTCTGAATGGCTGCTGGATCGCGGCATCAACCTGGAAGCCGCTTTTCCAACCGTCAGCGAAGGCTTGAGCGGTCTGTCCAGCACGGCCACGGTGACGGTGCTGTGCATGTTTATCCTATCGGCCGGCATTCAGCGTTCGGGCCTGATCCACGTGCTTGGCAAAAAGCTGTTCCCGCTGGTCGGGAATTCAGAGATTCGGATGATGCTGATTATTGCCCTTTTGGTCGGGTTGATGTCCGGTTTCATCAATAATACCGCGGCCGTGGCCGTGGCCATCCCGCTGGTACTCGATATGTGTCGGCGATTGAAAATGCAGGCCTCACGCCTGCTGATCCCGGTCAGTTTTTTTGGCATGCTCGGCGGCACGCTGACGCTGATTGGTACATCGACCAACATCCTGGCCTCGGCCATCCTGCGTGAACGGCCTGAATTCGGGCGCGAAATCGGCATGTTCGAATTCACTCATCTGGGGCTGATTGTGCTGGGCGTGGGGCTGGTCTACTTCATGACAGTCGGCCGTTTTTTGCTGCCAAAGAAGGATCGAACACGGCTGCAGGATAATGACGGCAGCCAGTTCATCGTCGAGCTCAGGGTGCCGGAAGACAGTGACTTGATTGACCAGTCCCTGGAAGAATCCGGCTTTTCAGAACATTCGCATGTCGAGGTGCTGAAACTCAGCCGCGACCAAAGCACACACATCAAGCGGGCTGAGACGGTGACCGTTCGCGCCGACGACATCATTCAGGTTCGCGCAGGCATACGCCAGGTGATGGACCTGATCAAGGCCGATCAGGTGATGGTACTTTCTGATATGCACCAGGCGCGAGAAGCTCGTTCAGACGGTCAGCTGGTTCGTGCGCTGCTGCGCAATCGTCAGCGTTTTTCCGGGCGCAAGGCTGCTGATGTCGGGTTTTGGGATCGCTACCAGGCGCGACTGATCGGCCTGGAAACCGGCCAGCTGAGCGGTAGTCGTTTGAGCGAAGAAAAGCTGCACGTCGGTGAAATCGCCTTGCTCCAGATTTCCAACACTGCGCTGGCCAAGCTCCGCCGCCATCAGGATCTGGTGCTACTGGAAGAGCATCAGGATGAATTCGATCGGACTCGGATGGTCTGGGCCGGCGCCATCGTTACTGCAGTGGTCCTGGGCGCAGCGTTAACGCCGCTGCCGATCGTCATCACTGCACTGATCGGCATCGTGGCCATGGCATTGAGTGGCTGTATCGTCAAGGAAGACCTGTATTCCGGCGTGTCGTGGGACGTAATCTTTCTGCTGGCCGGCGTGATCCCGCTGGGCATCGCCATGACCAAATCAGGGGGTGCTGAATGGCTGGGCGGATTGTTAGCTATGTTAGCGTCGGGCTGGCATCCAATCCTTGTGCTGATGGCGCTCTATGCCGTAACAACGCTGCTGACCGAAATGGTCAGCAATAATGCGTCCGTGGTTATTCTCGTCCCGGTCGCCATTGCGCTCGGCAATACGTTGGGTATCGACATCTTCCCTCTGGTATTGGCAGTCATGTTTGCCGCATCGACCAGCTTTCTATCGCCCATTGGTTACCAGACCAACACCATGATCTACGGTACCGGCCTGTACAAGTTCACCGACTTTGCCAAAGTCGGCGCACCGTTGAATTTCATCCTGATGATCGTCACTAGCCTCTGCTTGTATTTCTTCTGGATTATTTAAAGAAAACCCGAAGCGCCGTCAATTCATCGGAGAGGTTTAACGGGACCGGCGGTCACACTCGTCGGTGCTTGACAGCCATCGGGATGAACCTCCTGTTACCAGACGCAAAAACGTTACGCAATTGAATCACTTTGGCCTATTGATGCTCGCGAACTGCTGTCTGCCAGCTTTTTCGGACCTCACCGGTCTGTATCATGAACCTGCTACCCGCCCGAACTCACCAGGAACGATATCGCATGACAAAATCCACCACCCGCCTGTTGCTGATTGCGATCATTGCCGTCCTGATCGGAGCGTTTTTTTATTTTGATCTCGGCCAGTACTTCAGCCTGGAGGCGTTGCGTGAAAGTCGCGATGAACTGCTGACCTTCACCGAACAGCATTTCTGGCCGATGCTATTGGGCTACATGGCGGTTTATATTCTGATGGCTGCGCTGTCGTTGCCGGGCGCGGCGATCCTGACCCTGGCAGGCGGTGCCTTGTTCGGGCTGGTGGCAGGTACGATTGCGGTGTCATTTGCCAGTTCGATTGGCGCGACCCTGGTTTTTCTGGCCGCGCGGTTTCTGTTCCAGGATACGGTTCAGAACAAGTTCGGCAAGCGGCTGGAGACGATCAATCGCGGCGTGGAACGAGACGGTGCGTTTTATTTGCTGGCGCTAAGGCTGGTACCGGTGTTTCCGTTCTGGGTGATCAATCTGGTCATGGCACTGACCTCGATTCGCACCCGGACGTTCTACTGGGTCAGCCAACTCGGCATGCTGCCGGCCACGATTGTGTTTGTGAATGCCGGCACGCAGTTGAGCCAGATCGAATCGACCGGCGATATTCTCTCGCCCGGCCTGATCGGCGCGTTTGTGCTGTTGGGTCTGCTGCCGATCATCCTGCGCTGGGTGTTGCGCTGGATCCAGAACCGTAAAGTCTATGCAGGTTACGACAAGCCCAAATCTTTTGACTACAACTTGATCGCGATTGGCGCAGGCTCGGCCGGGCTTGTAACCTCATATATTGGTGCAACCGTTCAAGCCAAAGTGGCCTTGATCGAGAAGCACCAGATGGGCGGCGACTGTCTGAACACCGGCTGCGTGCCGTCGAAGGCGCTGATTCGCACGGCTCGACTGGTCGCCGAAGCGCGCGCGAGCGAGACCTTCGGCATTGCGAAGATGTCGGCTGAGTTCAATCTGAAAGATATTCTGCAGCGCGTAAAAACCGTCATCGAAAAAATCGAGCCGCATGACTCGCCCGAACGCTACCGAAGCCTGGGCGTGGACGTGATTCAGGGCGAAGGCAAGCTGGTTTCGCCGTGGGCGGTGGAAATCAACGGCAAAACCATCACCGCGCGCAGCATTGTGCTATCGACCGGCGCCGAGCCACTGGTGCCGCCAATACAAGGCCTGGATCAAGTCGAATTCTTGACCAGCGATAGCGTCTGGAACCTGGATGATCTCCCTCAACGACTCGTGGTACTCGGCGGTGGCCCGATCGGCGCCGAATTGACCCAGGCATTTGCGCGGCTGGGCTCGAAGGTCACGATCGTCGAGATGAACGAACGACTGATGCCGCGCGAGGACGCCGACGCGGCCGAGGCCGTTCAGAAGAAGTTCGAGCAAGACGGCGTCAGGATTGCCACTGCTCATAAAGCCGTTCGAGTGGAATCCGATGCCAGTGGCAAACACCTGGTCTGTGAACACAACGGGTCGACGGTCAAGTTTGAATTTGACCGGATTTTGATTGCCCTCGGTCGCAAGTCCCGCGTCAAAGGGTTTGGTCTTGAGGAACTCGGCGTGCGCCTGGCTGACCGCGGCACCATTGCTGTCGATCCACTTCTGCGCACCAACTTCCCGAATATTCTGGTCTGCGGGGATGCGGCCGGGCCATATCAGTTCACCCACGTGGCTGCCCACCAGGCCTGGTTTGCAGCATTGAATGGGCTGTTGGCACCGTTCTGGTCGTTCAAGGTTGATTACCGCGTGATTCCATGGGCCACGTTTACCGATCCCGAGGTTGCACGCGTGGGACTGAGCGAAGACGAAGCACGCGAGCAAGGCATTGAAGTGGAAGTCACGCGCTATGGCATTGACGACCTGGACCGTGCGATTGCCGACAGCCATGATCACGGTTTCGTCAAGGTGCTGACGCCGCCGGGCAAGGACAAGATCCTCGGCGCAACCATTGTTGGCCACCACGCAAGTGAGTTGCTGGCCGAGTTCGTGCTGGCCATGAAGCATGGCCTGGGCCTGAACAAGATTCTCGGCACCATCCATATCTATCCCACCATGAATGAAGCCAACAAGTTTGCCGCAGGCGAGTGGAAGAAAGCGCACAAGCCTGAATGGGCGCTGAAGCTGGCCGAGCGGTTCTTCCGCTGGCGTCGTGGATAATATCAAGCGACCTGGACCCGCAAATTCCTTCGATATCCGTCAATCCCAAATGGCCGATCAGCGCACGCAGACAGGCGAACGGACGAAGCATCGAATGATGACTGTTTCATCGATCAAGTGATCACCTGCAGGCGGGCTTCTACACGCAGCGTCCTCTCGCCTACAATATTCGGCAAGATGCATCGAATCAGACGAAGGATTCCGTATGACAACTGACTTTTCCTGTGATGCCCTGCTGGCGTTTCTGAAGCAGGCTGGTATCGAGGGCTTGATCAACCCGGCCTCGGCGCGCAGTCGGCGCAATGCTGTGGAGCAGCTTTCCGTGGAGCTGTCCGATGAGGAACGCGCCGACGTACGCGAGATCAGCGTTGACGAACTGGCGCTGCGCTTTCACAAACTGGAAGGTTCGAGTATCCGACCGGAGGCGCTGGAACTGTATGCCAACCGCTTCCGCATGGGCTTGACCGATTTTCTGCGCTATGCCGAGGGCCCTCAGAATTTCGAGAGCGTCGGCGTCGAGAAAACCCGCACGTTCAAGCGCCGAAAGGACGGCAAGAGTCCGCTGAACCGCGAGCAGCGCGCCGCAGAACGGATACGGCTTGAAGCGCTGGAAAACCCTTCCCAGATCGTTCCCGTCCCCCTGCGTGAGCGCGAAACCGCCTACGTGGCGAACCTGCCCCTTGACCTGACCATGGAAGAGGCGGAAAAGATTGCGCGCGTAGTCCGCGCTTATGCTGCTGAGCGCAACCGGGAGGTTGAAGCGTCATGAACATGAGCCGCATCCTGCTGATTGCGCCAATGGCGATTTTCGGCATTGCCGGCGTTGGCCTCTGGATGCTGATGACTACGCCCGGACTGGAGGGTCCGTTCTATGATGACCTGTTGCCCGAGATTGTCGGCTTCTGCATCGAGGGTTTTATACTCGTTGGCTTGTTGACCCTGATTCAGCACTCGCGCGAGACGGCCCGCCGTCGCGAGCTCTGGCTCAGTCTGCGCGGCTCGTTTCGTGGCCTGTTGTCCAATCTGGATATTGCTTATCTGGATCCGGACGGCGAACCGACCGCATCACGTGACCTGGAATCCGACCCCAGGGTCGTTGAGCACCTGATCGGAGAACTGGCCGTCAAGCACCCGGACCTGGACAGTCTGATTGCGCTGAAGAAAGAAGGCGCCGAAACGCTGTCGTTAACGCGCGACCTGGTCGCGGTTGCCGCGCAACTGAGCGCAACACACATGAACTGGTGGATTGCCATTGTCGACAGCATTCGTCAATTGTCCGAAGCGCGTGATCGCGACATGCTTGAACGCAGCGCACATGAACTGTTGATCAACATCCAGGAATTCGATCGCTTGGAATACTGACTCGCGCATGACTGTAGTGGCACTGAGCGTGATCATCCCGGTTGGACCCGGAGACCAGGCCTGGCATGGGCTGCTGCCGCAACTGGCAGGATTGCCCGAGTCAACTGAACTCATTATCAGTGCCTGTGAGCCGGTGCCGGACGAGGAATCCACAAGACTTGATTCCGTATGCCACGCTTGTCACTGGCTGCAATCGAGGCCGGGCCGTGCGTATCAACTCAATCGGGGGATCGAATTCGGTCAGGGCCGAATGCTTTGGTTGCTGCATGCCGATAGTCGACCGACGCCCGATGTTATCCAACAAGTATGTCAATGGGTGGATCAGCACAAAGAAGGCTGGCTGTATTTCGATCTTGCTTTTGACGACAGGCTATGGGGCCGAATGCAGCTGAACACGATTGGGGCCAGGTTGAGATCACGACTCTTCGATCTCCCCTTTGGTGATCAGGGATGGTTGATCAGTCGACAGCGCTTCGAGCACGTCGGCCCGTTTGACGCTTCATGGCATCGCGGTGAAGACCTGGAGTGGGCCTTGCGTGCACGGCGGCATCAGTTGAAGCCCGTGCCTAGCCAAACCAGGCTGGTCACCTCATCCAGGCGTTATCGCGAGCAAGGATGGTTCAAGACCACGCTGAACCACGTCGTCCAAACCCTGAAGATGGTGCGGAAAGCCAGGCAGCAGAAGGAACAGAATCAGTGACCGCCATTGCCATCTTCGTCAAGACACCCGGCTTATCGCCAATCAAGACCCGCCTGGCCGAACGTGTGGGTCGGGAAGCCGCCGAGGCCTGTCACCGGAAGTCTGCAGCCTGTGTGTTGGCGACTGTTCAGCAAACCAATCTGCACGGCTATTGGGCGGTCGCCGAAACCGATGGATTGAGTGATCCGCTCTGGACCGGGCTACCGCAGATCGACCAGGGCCCGGGCTCGCTGGGCGCACGCATGCACCGGGTTCATGAAACGCTGGTCCAGCGTCACGGCAGCGCCCTACTGGTCGGCGCGGATCTGCCGCAGCTGCAGGCCAATGATTTGTCTTCAGCAGCAGACTGGCTAACAGCCTCTGTACCGCGCTCGGTCATCGGACCTGCGCATGACGGTGGCTTCTGGCTGTTTGGCTCAAACCACTGGTATCGACCATCCGACTGGACTTCAGTGGCCTACAGTCAGGCAGATACAGCGCAGCACTTCATGGCAGCAATGAACCTGGGCGAATGGAAGACGCTGCCGACACGCTGCGACCTGGACCAGGTCGGGGACCTGCCCAGGGTCATTGATGAGCTCAATCGGCTGTCACAGCCGCATCAATCACAACACAATTTTGTCAACTGGCTGTCAGAATTACGCCATGCAGCAATTTGATGAACTGATGCAGCTTGAACCGATGATCCGTCTCGGCGGGTTCGTGCTGCTGATCGGTCTACTGAGCTGGCTGCAATGGCAGTTTCCGTTTCGTGGCGATCCCAATCAACTTCGAAGATCCATGACCAACCTTTCGCTGTCGCTGATCAATACGCTGATCATGCGCTTCGTGTTTCCGCTGTTGGCCGTTGCATGGTCGGTTGAAATTTACCAGCAGAATGTCGGCATGTTCGCCTGGCTGCAGTGGCCACTGTGGGCCAGCATCCCGCTCGCCATTTTGATGTTTGATCTGGCCATCTACGTTCAACACCGGTGGATGCATACCATTCCAGTCCTATGGCGTGTCCATCGCATTCATCATATCGATCGCGAAATGGACTTCACCACGGGTATACGCTTTCATCCCCTCGAAATCATGCTGTCGATGGCTGTCAAGCTGCTGTTGATTACGTTGCTCGGCCCCCATCCGCTCGCGGTGTTGATCTTCGAGGTCTTGTTGAGTCTGTTTGCGCTATGGACGCATACCAACGTGGCGTTACCGAAAACGCTGGATCGCATGGTTCGCTGGGTACTGGTGACGCCGTCGATGCATCGAATTCATCATTCGAGCTGGCAGCCTGAAACCGATGCCAATTATGGCTTTCATCTCAGTTGGTGGGATCGCCTGTTCAGAAGCTATCGCGACCAGCCCCGCGCGGATGAACAGACCATGCCTCTCGGTCTGGACGAATACGCAACCGAACGCGATCAGCGCCTAATGGCTTTGCTGCTCAATCCGTTTCGATCGACCTCTCACCATTGATCGAAGACGGCGGCAGCACGATATTTGCCATGACCTGCTGTCTGCGCTGACGCAATTCATCGTCGTCAAAACCGACCGCCTGGCCAATAATATAAATGGGCCGATCCTTCGATTCGATCAATAGTCGCCCCAGGTACTCACCGAGTATGCCAATGCTGATCAATTGGACACCGCTGAAAAATAGAATCATCGTGACCAGCGAAGCATAGCCAGGCACATCGATTCCGAACATCAGCGTACGCAGCACGATGTATGCAGCATACGTCAGCCCAATCAGAGCGATCAGAAAGCCCAGATAGCTCCAGGCACGCAGCGGCACCGTGGAAAACGATGTAATGCCATCCAGCGCCAGATTCCACAGCCGCCACAGGCTCCACTGCGAGTGCTTGCGACTGCCGGCTGGCCGCTGATATTCGACATAGTCGATTGAAAAGCCGACATAGTTCATCAGGCCTTTCATGAAGCGGGTTCGCTCCGGAAGCTGGGCCAGTGCATCCACCACTTTTCGATCCATCAATCGAAAATCGCCTACTTGTGGCGGCACCATCGATTCGGCCAGCCATGACATCAAACGATAAAACGCCCTGGCAGTAACCCGCTTGATCCAACCGTCCTGTTTGCGCGAACTGCGTCTTGCCAGGACCACATCGGCCCCTGCCTTCCACCGTGTCAGTAGCTCCGGAATGAGATCGGGCGGATCCTGAAGATCAGCATCCAGAATCACAACGGCTTGTCCTCTGGCAAAATGCAGCCCACAACTCAGCGCCGCCTCCTTGCCGAAATTTCGAGACAGCATCAATGCGTGCACTTTGGCGTTCGATTCACGCCAGCGTTCGATCTGGGCCACGGTACTGTCTCGGCTGCCGTCATCGACCAGCACAATTTCATACTGGCCTGCAGCACAGTCATCCAGCACTGGCACCAGGGCCTCAGCCAGTGACGTTATGGCGTCTGCTTCATTAAAACAGGGAATCACTACGCTTAACAGCGGTGATCGGTCAGGATTTGACATTCATTGTGTAGAGCGCTTGGCAATTGTGCGAGTATATCGGTCGATTCAGAAAAAACCAAACGTTCCGACCACGCCAGAACTCATTGCGCCAGTCGCCACACTCATCGATGAACACAACCACTCCACCTCAGCGTCCGTTCACCACGATACCGGTAGTGGCCTGGTTCACGGTGCTGCTGTTGATGGTGACCGAAGTTGCAGTTGCGCCGTATTCCGCAGCCACGTTCGACACTGCTCGCGACCTGCACTGGGCCTGGCAGATTGCATCCGGGCAGTCGTTTCCTGCAGTCGGTCCGCTATTGGCCCAGAATATTTACCTGACACCACTGTGGTTTTATGTGCTGGCGCCGCCGATCGTCCTGTTCGGCAGCCTGGGCTCGGTATCGATCTGGGTCGGCATCCTCGGCGCGCTCAAGTTTCCCCTCGCATTGTTATTCGGACATCGCTTGTTGAACTGGCGCCTGGGCTGTCTGTTTGCAGCAGCATTGATCATGCCGTCGCTGGCGAGCATCTCACTGGTCACCTGGACGCATATTTCGATTGCCGGCACAACAATCATCCTGTTTGCGCTAGCACTGTTGGCGGACTGGCACAGGCCCCGAAGAAAAAGCGCGCTATTGATGGGCCTGACGGTCGCCATTATGCTTCAGGCCCATCCGACCCTGATCGCACTGACCTGGCCCATGCTGTTGAACTGGATCCGAGCCAGACAGAAGGTCAGCCGAGCGTTGTTGATGGTAATGCCGGCAATACTCGGCCTATATCCGCTCTGGCTGGGATTGGGCGGCGATTCGATGAGCGCCAGCAGCGTCGCGTCCGGCGCCCTGAATGCTGGCTCAATTCTGAATCTGCCAGTGCTCCTGTACCAGTCCATTGTGTATGGAACCGATGGGGCCATACAGCTCTTCGCTCATGAAAACCCCAATACAGTCTGGCTGCTGCGGGCGGTCGTGATCGTCCTGGTCGCTGCCAGCGCTGTTGGTTGGCTGCAGTTTGGCCTCAGCCGGAACACCGGCACTGGTCATGACGATGGTCGCAAGACCATTGGCCTGCTGCTTGTTGCCGGAATGCTGATCTATGCGCTGCTGGTCGCACTGATGCGGCCCTTCACCTGGTGGTACATGATGCTGGGCCTGCCACCGCTGATGGCCCTGCTGCTCGCCATCGGTTGGTATTCGATACGCTGGCGGTTTCGCTCTGGTTTCATTGCAATCGGCTTGATCATCATCAGCTGCACGCTGCTGTTCAACCTGATTGCCACCGGCAGCCACTCGCATAGCCGCTATTTCGCCGTTGGCCTGATTGATTTGAAACAGATCAGCGAGCAGCGCGATGTCGATGATTCGCCGTGGCTACCGCTCTATGCCCAGGATCGTCTGGCGCAGCACCTTTGTTCGGCTGATGGAGCCATCACCCTGCACGGCACGCTGGCATTTGTGATGGACCCGACAGCAGCCTTGCTGCATGACCTGCACTGCCCGGCTACGCCGGAATGGCGGCTGCTGGGTCAGGCCGGTCCGGCCTCTCGACACTGGCTGGGTCTGCGGAGTGAAGCTGCGGCTGATGCCGGGCTGAGCGCGCTGTACACCATTACAGGAATGACGCTGGTTCAGCCCGAAACGATCCTGTTTCCGAAGACCAGTCTTGCATTGGGTAATCCAGCCAGCGAGCAGCTCCGCGGCTGGGCTGGTGCCGAGATCCAGCGGCACAGCCTGGAATACACGCTCGAAGGGCGACAGCTGATCTCGATCAGCAACGCTTTTTTCTGGCAGGCACAACAGACATGGCATCGCATCGAGGCAAACGGCAAGCCGGCACAATTACTGGCCGATGATGAAGTGACGCAAGTCTATGCCTGTTCAGACTGCAGGCCGGGGGATCGGGCCAATTGGATCCTGGAATTCAGCGCACCGACCGGCTACCCTCCCGATATCGTGACCCTGGAGCCGGACATTGCATCTGGAATCAAAGGAACTGCTCGTTGAGAATCCGCTCATCAAGCGAATGCTCGGGATCAAACAGCAGACGATACTGGGCATCTGGATGTTGCCGCACTAGGACCGACTGGACGTTACGAACCTCATCGTAGTCTGCGGTCGCACTGACCGGTCGTCGCTCCGGATTCAAGACCTCGAATTCAATGTGCACCGCGGCCGGCAGCACCGCACCGCGCCATCGGCGTGGCCGAAACGGACTGATTGGCGTCAATACCACCGCCTCGGTACCGAGCGGCAGAATGGGCCCGTGAGCAGATAAGTTGTAGGCCGTAGAGCCGGCTGGTGTTGCGACCAGGACACCATCGGCTACCAACCGCTCGACCCGCTCGATCCCGTTGACGCGAATCTTGATGTGGGCAGCCTGATTGGTCTGTCTTAGTAATGCCACCTCATTGATGGCCATACCATGGTGCCGCTGACCTTGCAGATCTTGAACTTCCATCTGCAGCGGATTCAGATCGAAGTGAATGGCCTGCTCGATGCGATTCAGAAGATCGTCTTCTGCGAACCGGTTCATCAGGAAACCGACGTCGCCAAGGTGCATGCCAAACACCGGCACCTGCCGGTGGCTGTGCTCATGCAGCGTATGCAGCATGAAGCCATCACCACCGAGCGCAATCACCAGGTCGGCTTCATCCGGCGCGACATTGCCATATTGACGGGTCATTCGCTGCAGCGCGTCCTGGGCACGCGGATGCTGGCTGGCGACAAATGAGAGCCTGGGCGGTTGCTTAGACACTTCAGATGGTTGATTTGAGCAGTTGGCCAATACCCTTGACTGCAACTTGCATGGTGGCAAAATCCAGCGACGAGGTGGTGCGCATTTCTTCAAGCATATGGCGCGTGCGTTCAACCTGGGTGTGGTGAGTATTCAACCAGGCCTCGACCGGCAGTTCGTGCGAGTGCTGCTCGGTCAGAATCCTGCGGGTCAATTCACGGTGATCATTAAACACCTGGTCGCGCAGGTGACCTCTGGCGTGCGCATGCCATTGTTTTTCGACCGGCAGGCGCTCAACGCTTTCGCGCAACCAGCGCAGGCTCAATTCATCGAACAACCGGAAATACACACGACCGACCTCTATCACGGATAGATTCAGATTGCGTGCCTCATCGACTACGTCAACGGCAGAATACATCCAGCCGAAGGTTGCCAGTTGCCGGGCAAAGTCCGCTTCGATGCCTTCGTCGATCAGGCGCTGGACCGATTGCTCGAGCGCATCCAGAGCCGTTGGGCTCAGGATATCCGGCAAGTGATTGCGGAACTGCTGCAGGCCGGGAGCAAAATGTTCCACGCGGCTGGAAATATCGATTGAGAAGCCGCCCGGCAGCATGATCAGGCGGCGCGTGGCTTGACGCATCAGGTTCCAGATTTCGAGATAGACTCGATTCTGCGTTTGCGCCGAAATGCGGGCGTCGTAAGTCTCGAGTTCGTGCCAGTAGTTTCGCGCCTCGAAAATTTCGCGAACCACGGTAAATGCTTTTGCAACGGTTGCAGGCGACGCCCCGGTATCTTCCTGAATGCGATTGGCAAAATAGGCGCCCATTCGGTTGACCAGATTGTTGGTGACCCGGGTCGCGATGATCTCCCGCTTCAGCCGGTGCTGCGGCATCAGGTCCGAACAGAGCTCACGCAGCGGCTGTGGAAAGTAGTCTTCGAGTTCGCGCGCCAGGTACGGATCCTCAGGAACTGCACTGCCAATGAGCTGTTGATACAGCATGATCTTGCTGAACGAAAACAGGACCGCCATTTCAGGCCGCATCAAGCCAAGGCCGCGGGTAACACGCTCGCGCAGGTCGTCTTCATCCGGCAGCCCTTCCAGATCACGATCAATGACACCATGGCGTTCCAGCATGCTGATGAATTGCGCTTCGGCACCCAGGCGTATCGACGTCATGGATTCCATCTGGCTGATCGCCTGGGTCTGCAGGTAATTGCTGCGCAGCACCAACGCTTCGACCTCGTCGGTCATTTCAGACAACAACTGGTTGCGCTGTTCAATGTCGATTCGTCCCGCAAGCACCGCCTGATTCAGCAGGATCTTGATGTTGACCTCGTGGTCCGAGCAGTCGACGCCGGCAGAATTATCGATAAAATCGGTGTTGATCTTGCCGTTATCGAGGGCAAATTGAATGCGCGCCTGCTGAGTCAGGCCAAGGTTGCCACCCTCACCAACCACGCGACACTGCAGTTGATTGGCATCGACCCGCACCGGATTGTTGGCCAGATCATCTACATCGGCATGGCTCTGTTCGGATGATTTCACATACGTGCCGATGCCACCGTTCCAGAGCAGGTCAAAGCGGGACTTCAACAGCGCACGGATCAATGCCTGCGGCGATAATTCCTGCTCATCGACCTCGAGCCATTCGCGAACTGGACCGGACAAGGGGATGGTCTTGGACTGCCTTGAAAATATCCCGCCCCCCTCTGAAATCAAATCAGCATCGTAATCAGCCCAGCTTGAACGCGGCAAATCGAACAGGCGCTTGCGTTCTTTGAAGCTGCTGGCAGCATCCGGGTCCGGGTCTATGAAGATATGCTGGTGATTGAAGGCCGCTTTTAAACGGATCTTGTCGGACAGCAGCATGCCGTTACCGAACACGTCGCCCGACATATCGCCGATTCCGACCACGTCGAATTCATCGGTCTGAATATTCAGCCCGAGCTCGCGAAAGTGTCTGCGAACTGATTCCCAGGCGCCCTTGGCGGTGATGCCCATGCCCTTGTGGTCGTACCCATTCGAACCACCAGAAGCAAACGCATCGCCGAGCCAGAAATCATGTTCCAGGGAAATGGCGTTGGCTATGTCTGAAAACGTCGCAGTACCCTTGTCCGCGGCAACCACCAGATAGGGATCATCCTCATCATGCCGGACGACGTCGGATGGCGGCACGGTATTATCTTCAACCAGATTATCAGTAATGTCTAGTAACCCGTTGATAAAGCTGCGATAGCAGTAAACAACTTCTGCCATGATCTGGTCGCGATCCCCACCATCAGGCAATTGCTTGACAAAGAAGCCACCCTTGGCACCGACCGGAACAATCATGGTGTTCTTGACCGTTTGTGCTTTCATCAGGCCCAGCACTTCGGTGCGGAAATCCTCACGCCGATCCGACCAGCGAAGACCACCGCGCGCGACCTTGCCACCGCGCAGATGAATACCCTCAACGCGCGGTGAATAGACCCAGATTTCACGGTGCGGCCTCGGCTTGGGCAGATCAGGAACCTGATTCGAATCGAACTTGAAACTGAGATAGGATTTGCCCCGGCCACGACTGTCACGCTGAAAGGCACTGGTGCGCAGCATGGCCTGGATCAAGTCGGCAAAATTCCGCAGAATTCGATCCTGGTCAGCACTTGAAATCGTGTTCAACAGGCGAAGCAGCGACTTGCGCGCGCAATCGGCCTGATGCGCCGGCTCGGCCAATTCTCGAGCGACATACAGTTCATCAATGAACTCGGTCAATACCGGGTCGTCAAACTTCTCCAACAGACTTTGACAGCTGCTTTCAAGCCTGCGGCGAGCTGCTTTCTTCTGGCCTTCGTTCTGTTGAGCACGGCCCGGGTCAAACCGTGCTTCGAAGTATTCAACCAGCAGGCGAGCCGCAAGCGGCCAGTCGGCCAGCGTTTCTTCCATGTACCTCTGTGAGAACGGATTGTCGGCCTGCAGAAAATATTTGGCCAGCGCACGAATGACAACGGCCTGTTGCCAGGTCAGGCTGGCTAACAGGACAAGCTGATTGAACCCGTCATTTTCGGCTCGGTTCCGCCAAGTCTGCTCGAACGCCTCCTGGAAGTTCTTGCGCAGCAGATCCAGGCTCACTTCACCATCCATGCAGGGCTGCATGTCGAAATCCTGAATCCAGATTCGATCGCCATCTTTCAGCTGCAATTCGTAGGGCCGCTCAGACACGATCCGCATGCCGAGATTCTCCAGCGTCGGCAGCACATCGGACAAGGGGATCGGCTGTTCGTACTTGAACAGCTTGAAACGCAGAATTCCCTGGCTGCGTTTGCGTGGCCGATACAGGCTCATCTTCAGATCATCGACATCGGTCAGGCTGTCGGCCGCCAGCACGTCAAAGCTGGCAACGTGGGGTGCCACGTCGCCCTGATAGCTCACTGGGAAGGCATCGCCGAAACGTTTTATCAGGACCAGCGCCTTTTCTTCGCCCTGACCTTTGATCAGAATTTCATGCAGCTCATCGGACCAACTGCGGATGGCATGCTTGATCTTGCCCTCGATGTCGGCAACGCTGGATTCCTGAGCGACCGTCTGGCCGCCTCTCGGTCGAACGACCACATGCATCCTGGCCAACTTCGACTCGCCGACCTGTACAGCAAAATCGAGCTTCTCGCCTTTCAAGGCACGCTTGAGGATGTGCTGGACTTTCTGTCGATTTTCCGTATTGAACCGGTCGCGAGGGATAAACACCATGCAAGAGTAGAAGCGCCCAAATCGTTCGCGCCGCACGAACAATCGGGTCTGAACCCGTTCCTGAAGATCCAGAATGCCAATACTCAACTCGAGCAGATCATGGCTGCTGGCCTGAAATAGCTCATCTCTCGGCAAGGTCTCGAGGATATGCAGCAGCGCTTTGCCGGCGTGGCTTCCAGGCCTCAAGCCGGACAACTCCAGGACCTGTTTGACTTTGGTTCGAACCAGCGGCGTATCCTGACAACGTCGGATATAAGCACCGGAAGTAAAAAGCCCAATCAATCGTTTTTCGCCGATTACCCGGCCCTGCCGGTCGAAGCGCAGGATCGAAATGTAGTCCATATAACCATCTCGATGCACGGTCGAGCGGCCATTGGTCTTGGTAATAATGATCGGGTATATCCTGGAATGCTGGTCGCGTGACTGGCTGGTCAATTCCGCGACTGGCCGATCCGGCGAACTACGGTGATCCTGCCGCATGAGCCCCAGACCGCTCGGTTCAACTGCGCGTAGAATGCGCGCCTCACCGGCATCGGGCTCGATAATTTCGTACTCGCGATAGCCCATGAACATGAAATGATCATTCGCCAGCCACTGAAAGAAATCGCGGGCTTCCTGAACCTCATCAGCCGCCAGTCCTGACTCGCTTTCAGCCAGCTCATCGGCAATCCTAAGGGCATTCTCGCGCATCGGGCGCCAATCTTCGACCGCCAGCCGAACATCCTGCAGGGTTTCCCGAACCTGCTTCTCAATCTTGACCAGGGCTTCCGGCGAGGCCTGCCGATCGACCTGTAGATGCATCATGGATTCATTGATGGAGCCGTCATCCTCGGACTCCCCAAGCCGGAGCCAGTGTCCACCCTCGTCACGCTGTACCCGAATGACCGGATGCAGGATCAAATGCACGGCGACATCCAGACTGGATAGCGCCAATACCACTGAATCGACCAGGAATGGCATGTCGTCATTGACCAGTTCAATGACCGTATGGCTGGATTCCCAACCATGCGTTTGCTGGCTCGGGTTGTAGACACGACAACTGACCTGTCGACGCGTGCGTTGTTGAGCAAAACGATGAAAGTTTTCAACCAGCGCAGCGTATTTTTCCGATTGCTCGGGGTCGAGTTCGCTGATCGGCATGCGGCCGAAGAACTGGCGAATGAACGCCGAACTCACTTTTCCGGATGGCGTTCGCAGGTTTTGAATAATGGCCTGCAATTCCTCATTGCTGGAAATGTTTTCAGTCGTCATTGCTGATCCTGACCCCGGCTCGCGCGACATTGCGTTCTTGTAAAAAACCCCCGATCCAGGTCAGGGGTTTATTCTTGTGCTGGATTGCTGATCCCGATGATGCAGCAAAATGACCTCATCCGTCAACGCAGACCCGTTTCCTGACGCGCAATGACCAAGCGTTGTATCTCACTGGTCCCTTCGTATATTTCGGTAATTTTGGCGTCCCGAAAATAGCGCTCGACCGGCATTTCCTTGCTGTAGCCCATGCCACCATGCAGTTGAACCGCTTGATGAGTAATCCACATGCAGGCCTCGGAAGCAAACAGCTTGGCCATGGATCCGTCAACGGTGAAGCGTGCGCCGGTGCGAGCAGCCTGTTGTTTTGCCCAGGCCGCGCGAAGTGTCAACAACCTTGCAGCTTCAAGCTTGCATTTCATATCGGCAATTTTGGACTGGATCATCTGAAAGGTGCCAATTTCCTGGCCGAACGCCTTCCGGTCGCGCGCGTATTCCAGGCTGGCCTGATACGCGGCTTGTGCGATACCCACGGCCTGCGCTGCGATGCCGATTCGGCCAGCATCAAGCACACCCATCGCAATCTTGAAGCCCTCGCCTTCTTCTCCCAGTCGATGGGCTACCGGACAACGATAGTCATTCAACTCGATTTCACAGGTTGCAGACGCCCGAATGCCCAGTTTGGGCTCGGTTTTGCCGCGGCTGAAGCCCGCTTCTTCGGTGTCGATGATGAATGCGCTGACACCCTTTGCACCGGCTTCTGCATCGGTCATCGCAAACAGCACCAGGTAGCGCGCGTGTGGGCCCGAGGTAATCCAGGACTTGCGTGCATTGATGACGTAGTGGGTGCCGTCCTCGGAACGCTCGGCACGGGACTTCATGCGTGAGGCGTCGGAACCGGACTGGGGCTCGGTCAGAGCATAAGCTCCAATTTCTTCACCGCTGGCTACAGCGCGAACGAAGCGTTCTTTTTGCGGCTCACTTCCGTGTTTCAGGATGCCATTGCAGAATAACGAGTTGTTTACGCTCATGATTGTGCCGTGGGCCGCGTCAGCCGCACAGATTTCTATCATGGCCAATACGTACCCGATGGTATCCAGCCCGGCACCACCGTATTGCTCGGGCACTTCAATTCCCATCAGGCCCAACTCACCCATGGCTTGAATATTGGCCAGCGGAAACTCACCGCTGTGATCAAAATCAGCTGCGACCGGGGCAATTTGCTCACGCGCGAAATCCCGAGCAGCAGCCTGAATCATCTGCTGCTCTTCAGTCAGTTCAAAGTTCATTGCAAATCCTTGAAAATAAAACGAAAAAACTAAAACAATTCCACTGCTGGCAGCGGTGTTTTCAGTCAATCCTGATAAATAAAATTGTCGGGTAATTATATCACTCTGCATGTCCACACCTTGACGTACGGTCAAGGCCGTTAATTTTGATTTCGAATTTTGTGACTCATGTCCTTGACACTGATAATATTAGCGGTATGATTCACGCTTCCGGTTTTGGGGTTCCCCCTTCCCCGTACCGGATTGTGACCGAGGTTCCCCCCTTGCCTCGGTCACTTCTTTTTTAGCCGAGGTGGCGGAATTGGTAGACGCGCTGGCTTCAGGTGCCAGTGTCCGTTAGGACGTGGAGGTTCGAGTCCTCTTCTCGGCACCAAATCAGCATGTTTATTTTTCTCAGCCAGACTACACATGACTGGTCTGACCGATACAACAGGCTGATCAGTCGAACATCAGACCATGAGCCGTTGGAATACGAATTGTTAGACTCAGGTTCTGAAATGCCGAGGTGGCGAAATTGGTAGACGCGCTGGTTTTAGGTACCAGTGGGCAACCCCCGTGGAGGTTCGAGTCCTCTCCTCGGCACCATTTCTTTTTTTCCTGATTGAAAAGCCAATGCCTGGATCAGAAAGGAGTCCTGAGCAGCATTCAGTTCACTTCAATTGTAGGCTTTCTTTACATTTCAACTTTATTGGCATTCCGCAGCTCAGCGCATGAGCTGACGCACTCTACTTTCGAGAAAAAAGCAGGCACCTCTGATCGGTGCGTATTGAAATACTCAGAGTGAAGTGAGCACCACAGGAATTCCAGCCCTAGCCGTACATCCTCACAAGCGGAAGCAGTATTGCTTACTTTTTCTCGGCATTATTAAGTCCAAAGAGAAAGACGCAACAGCTGCTGCAGCGGGTAGTGGAAAGCCATTGAGTGTCAATTCGAGCCAATTAAAGATGCTCAATTGCGGAAGCAGCCGTACAACAAAATGATTTGGATTTTGAATCAATAGCAATCAAAACGCATTAATGCCAGTCAATTCACGCCCAACCACCAGCTGGTGAATGGTCTCGGTTCCCTCATAGGTAATCACGGATTCCAGGTTCAAGGCGTGGCGAATGGCCACATATTCCAGCGTGATGCCTGATCCACCCAGCAAGTCACGACAATCGCGGGCAATATCAAGCGCCATACGTACGTTATTCCACTTGGCCAGACTGACTTGGGTTGGATTCAGCTTGCCGGCATCCTTGATTCGACCCAGGCGGAGCGACATCAGCTGAGCGCCGGTGATGCGGCGGGCCATATCAGCCAGGCGGAGCTGAACCGTCTGATTCGCCGACAACGGGCGCTGAAACAGTTCTCGATCTGCGCAGTAGTCGATCGCTTCGCTCAAACAGGCAATTGCCGAACCGATCGGGCCCCAGGTAATCCCATAGCGGGCCTGATTCAGGCAGGATAGTGGCCCTTTCAGACCGGTCACACCAGGCAGTCGATTGGCATCAGGCACCCGAACGTTATCCAGATACAGTTCAGAAGTGACGGATGCGCGTAGCGACATCTTGGCCTTGACTTCTCGGGCTTCGAAGCCATCGCTGTTCGTCTCGACAATGAAACCCTGGATGCCATCATCGGTGCGGGCCCAGATAATCGCAATGTGCGCCAGATTCCCGTTGGTGATCCACATTTTTGCGCCATTGATGATCCAGTCATCGCCATCCTTACGGGCATGCGTTTTCATATTGGCCGGGTCGGAACCGCCATGCGGCTCAGTCAATCCAAAACACCCAATGACCTTACCGGCTGCCATGTCGGGCAACCAGCGTTCACGCTGGGCATCGGAGCCAAATGCGTGGATCGGATACATGCAGAGCGAAGACTGAACCGAAACAAAGCTGCGCAGACCGGAGTCGCCACGTTCGAGTTCCTGGCAGATCAGTCCATAACTGACAGCATTCAAACCGGCACAACCATAGCCTTCGAGACTACTGCCCAACAATCCCAGCTCAGCAATCTCGGGGATCAACTCAGCGGGAAATCGCCCTTCGTCGAAACACTCGGCGATCACAGGCAGTGCTTTCTGATCGACGAAACGCGCAACCGAATCCTTGATCATGCGTTCTTCTTCGGAAAGTTCGTCGGTAATTTGATAGAGATCGAAAGGATCTAACGAGGCAGTCGGCATAGTACACTCTTGGGCCTGAGGGGCGTATGGGGTGAGTTTTCAACATCACAAATTAATCAGGCAATATTGTAACGCGGGCATGTCAGCAATGCGCTATCAGGCTATAATAATGACTCGTTTTTTTACGATATTTTCCATGCGAACCATAGTCATTTTGAGCCTGCTTTTGCTGGCACCGCTTGCAGCTTTGGCTGAGGGCGATATCGAACGGGGCAAGATCATCAGCTATACCTGCACGGGCTGCCATGGCATCCCGTTCTATAACAATACCTATCCGACTTATTACGTTCCACGCCTGGGCGGTCAGAATGAGGCTTACATCGTCAGCGCATTGAAAGCATACCGTTCTGGCGAACGTCATCACGCCAGCATGCGTGCCCAAGCCAACACCCTTTCAGACCAGGACATCTTGGATATTGCTGCCTACTTTGCATCGCTGAGACGAGACTAACCGTGAAATCTATACCCCTAATCCTGGCCTGCGCTAGTTTTGCATTCAATATTTCCATGGCCCATGCCGGAAATCCGCAGCGCGGGCTGGAAATATCCCAGGTCTGCCAGTCATGCCATGGTCGAAACGGTGATGAGGCGCTGCAGCCCGAGTACCCCATTCTCGCCGGACAGCACGAGGATTATCTGGTCTACGCATTGCAAAGCTATCGCGATGGCCGACGCCAGAACGCCATCATGAATGGTTTTGCGCAGAACTTATCCGATCAGGATATCGAGGATCTAGCCGCGTGGTATTCCAGTCAGCAGGGCTTGTACGATCTTGAAATGGACTGATCGCACCTGGCGGTCTGACCGGCATGCCCGGCACGAATTTCCCTGGGCAGCGCGGCAATTCTGACAAACCGCTGAGCACAGCACAGCAGCCCGCCTTCCTCAGTAGAACGGATTTTGCCCTTCGCTGTGGTCCGTTGCATCGATCACACCTCGTATTTCCGGTAGCTGCTCCTGAAGCGTCGTCTCAATGCCCTGTTTCAGCGTGACATCAATCATGCTGCAACCATGGCAACCGCCGCCGAACTGAAGTACAACATCGTTTTCAGCGGTGATATCAACCAGCGAAACCTGGCCTCCATGACTGGCCACCATTGGATTGATGCGGGTATCAATCACCCACTGGACCCGATCGCCAATCGGCGCGTCGGCGTCGGGTGCCTGACCCTTCAATCCAGGTGCACGAATACTGAGCTCGCCGCCGGTTTCTGTAGATTCAAAGTCGATCTGCGCGCCCTCGAGTGCGCGCATGCTCTGCTCTTCGACAAACAGGATAAAGGCCTGACAGTCGACCGGCTCGTCCGATTCATGTTCTGTGTCGGGTGGGCAATAGTTCAATGACACGTCCGCTGCCGGCGTTCCAGCGTTCAGCGTGGCCAGTCGCAGATTGGTCTGGTCGGGCTGGGTCTCGAGGAGCCTTGAAAAATAATCGCGCGCGGAAGGGGTGATCGTCAACATGCTTGATGAATGCTCGGGATTTCCAATAGTGTACTACTTCAGTCCTGTTTCAGTCTTGACAGCAACCAGGGGAGCGATGAATCAAAGCGCCAGTCCATGCCGGAGTGATTTCCATCGAACAGTTCGAATTGATGCTGAATGCCATGATTGTTCAATATGCTGTGAAGTTCACGCGTTCCGTAATGGATGAAGTATTGATCGCGATTGCCGGCATCCAACCAGAGACCCTTCAATGCTGCAAGATGCTCGAATTGCGTATTGCTGTAGTGCACAGGGTCGAACGCCTGCCAACGCTGCCACACCGATGGGTTCAAGCGGCAGGTGTCCAGATCGAACGGTAGCTCCAGGTTCAGCGGCTTGCCTGGAGCTGGCGAATAACTGGCTGCCAGACACAACACCATCATGGCATGAAAGGCGCGATAGCCAGGCTTTCGGGCGCGCCAGAAAGCCTGAACAAAGCCTTCAAGATCAGCGTTGTGCAAAGCCAACTCATCACAAAAACCAGGAAAATCGCGCTGATAGACCCGGTCAAAGCCACAATCACCCGCATGACTTGCAATTGCAGCAAAGACGCCGGGCGAATGGGCTGCACAATGAATCGCACCAAAACCACCGGAGGATTTACCAAACGCGGCGCGGCCCTCTGGTGCTGGAATCGTTCTGAAACGGGCATCAACTGCTGGAATCAGCTCATTGGTCAAATGATGCTGATAATTCCCGATCGCCGGAGAATCCACGTATTGATTGCCGCCCAGCGCGGTGTAGCAGTCGGGCATCACGCACAATGCCGGCGGCATCTGCTGATTGCCGATCAAACGATCCAGTCGATCAGACAGACGCTCTCCATGATTGCGCCAGCCGAGCGCTGCCAGGCCAGAGCTGGTGTAGGCCGCAAGATACCAAAGCACTGGATAATGGCGGTCTGAATCATCATAGCCGTGCGGCAGATACACCGAAACGGTCCGCCGACTCGGATCACCTAGCGGATTGTCCTCAAGGCAGACCGAATCAAACTCGAACTGCTCGATTCGACCGCTCGGCCAGCGTCCGGAGGGCCTCAGTGGCGATTCAGTATTTGTCATAGCGCAGGACTAGACCAGCGGAACGACTTTTTGATCACGCGGCGGTACCCGACCCAATTCAGGTATCAAGACGGTCAGTATCTTGCGTATCTGGACCGAATCATAATGCTGCACCGCGCGCTCGGCACGCTGCAGATACTGATCGAACTCGTGCAGCGGTCGATCAACATTCCGCGCCAGGAAAATTTTCTGGTGCGCGGTATTGGCATAGGCCTCATGCTCGTGGAACAACTCTTCGAACAGCTTCTCCCCGGGCCGCAGGCCGGTGTAGACAATGTCGATATCCTGGCCGGGTTCTTTGCCTGCAAGGCGAATGAGCTGTTCGGCCAGAAAGCGGATCGGAACGGGTTTGCCCATATCCAGCACGAAGACTTCACCACCCTGCCCCAGGACGGCAGACTGCATGATCAGCTGCCCCGCCTCGGCAATGGTCATGAAATAACGGGTGATTTCCGGGTGCGTCACTGTCACGGGTCCGCCTTTGCGAATCTGCTCATTGAACAATGGCACCACCGAACCAGTCGAATTCAGCACGTTACCAAAGCGAACGGTGATGAAGCGCGTATCGGACTGATGATTAGCACGCTGGCAGTACAGCTCGGCAACGCGCTTGGTTGCCCCCATCACGTTGCAAGGGTTGACCGCCTTGTCAGTCGAAATCAATACAAACGTATCAACAGCATGCCGGATTGCAGCATCGGCCATCCGTGCGGTTCCAAGCACGTTGTTGCGAAATGCCTCACGCACCTGGTTCTGTAGCATTGGCAGATGTTTGTAGGCCGCTGCGTGAAAGATCACTTCGGGGCGATGACGGGAGACCACAGTTTCGACCGTCGCCGAGTCACAGACATCGCCCAGCACTGAATCCATGACCAGGTCCTGAAATTCAGTGCGCAAGGTGTAGTCAATACGATAGAGGTTGTACTCGGAGCTATCGAGTACGACCAGGCCAGCCGGATCCAGCCGGGCAATCTGACGGCACAGCTCAGCCCCGATCGAACCGCCACCACCGGTGATCAGCACGCGCTTTCCGGCCAAGCCGGAGCGAATCGAATCCCAGTCGAGTGAAACGGGATCTCTGCCCAGCAGATCGTCAATTGCAACCGGCTTCAGGTCGTCGACTCTGGAAACACTGGCACCCAGCTCTTTCAGCGTCGGTACAGTCTTGAACTCGACATCGGCTGTTTCGCACAATGTAACGATCCGCTGCATCTGATCGTTACTGGCTGACGGTATCGCAATGACGACCAGGTCAATGACCGCTTCGCGTGTGATGCGAGGCAATTGATCGACTGTTCCGATCACCGGTACGCCATGGAATTCATCACCCCTGAGCGACACGCTGTCATCCAGAAACCCAACCACATCGTGTCCGCCCCGGCGCTTCAGTTCGGGCAGCAACATCCGCCCCGAGCTACCGGCCCCAACGATTAACGTGCGATGACTGTTGCGTCGCCAGCGTACTTCGGTGCGCATATCCTTGAACGTACGGAAAGCCAGGCGGGGCAAACCGAGCGCCAGCAGCAAGATCGAGGGATAGAGCCACAATAGCGGTGCGACGGTGGCCATCGGTATTTCGCGCATCAGGCAGACTGCGCCAATGGCAACGGAACCGAGCAGTGATGCGCGCAGCAAATTGCCCAGATCCGGCAAGCTGGCAAAGCGCCATAGACCGCGATAAAGACCAACGCGCCAATAAATCAGCACCTGTAGCGACAGCAGCAGCAGGCCTTCAATGACGAGACCGGCTGGACCCGGCCAGGCAGACGAAAACAGGAGATTGCCCAACCAGCGTGCCGCCAGCCAGGCCAGGCCCGCAGCCAGCATGTCATGCAATACCACTAGCGTGCGGATGTTGCTGTAGTGGGGTGCGTCCCTATGTTGAGTCAGATTCACTGTGCCGGCTCTCCACTTCTCCTCGGGTTTGTGCAGTGAACCATAACCCGAACAATGCAACCCCCAGAACAAGTGCGCCAATCCAGTCATGACTTGGTGTGATCGCAACAAGCCATAAACCGGGTGTGACCAGCAATAGATTCAGCGCAATAAAAACCAGCAACACCGAACGGTGAGACCAGTTTTTACGTATCAATTGTTGATACGCATGATCACGGTGCGCAGTATACCACTGCTCTTTGCGGACCACTCTCCAGATCAGGGTTGCACTGGCATCGATGACAAAAACCGCCACTGCCATGAACGCCATCGCTACCGAGAAGCTGTCGATCAACACACCAGCCAACGCCAGAAATCCCAACGTCCAGCCCAGGGCCAGAGAACCTGCATCACCGAGAAAGATTCGGGCAGGCGGTCGGTTCCAGAGGAAAAAACCAAAGCTCGCCGCCGACAGGCAAAACGCAATGGCGGCCAGTTCAATCTGCTGATCCAGCACAAACAGCGCCCCCAGGAACGCGCCGGAAAAAAACCCTTGAGCGGAGGCCAGCCCGTCTGCGCCATCCATGAAATTGAACAGATTGACCATCCAGATCAGCGCCGGGATACTCAACAGCGTCCACAGCCAAGGGCTGAAGAGGTGTTGATCGGCGATGCGGATCTGTTCCACCGGACCTACCCAGTAGACGGCCAGCATCGCAATCAGGATCTGTGCAACAAGCCGCCATCGAACATTGATGTCGTGGACATCGTCCAGCCAGCCCAACACCGTCATCAATACCGTTGTGACCAGGGTGGGAACGACCCAGACCGAAGCGGGTAGCAGCAACAACAGCGCGATTGCAAAGCCGGAGACAAGGGCAAGACCACCGCCTCGGGTGATCAGTCGTTGGTGGCTGCTGCGTGGGCCGGGCCTGTCCAGCCATTGATGTTTCAGCGCCAGTGCCCGTACCCAAGGCGTCAGCAACCAGGCCAGCAGTCCGGCACCAACAATCGCCAGACCCTGGATTAGCATGAACAAGTCATTTCTTATTCACCCAAAACGCCCCGGATTGGTCTCGTGGTTTCCCAATTTCTGCAGCTTGGACAGTGCCAGTGCCAGGACTGACCGCTGAACCCACAGTGTCGACACCGGAAGCGAGGCTGACCTTCAAGTAATTTCTGCATCAGTTCGCGAATGATCAGCGGATCTACATCCTCGAGTCCCTGCTGATGTTTATGCATCAGTTCAAGCACGTAATGCAGACCGCGCACCGACGGTGTACGCTGCAGTTCATGCAGCAGGTAATTGATTGCCGCTGCCGGGTCACGGGCCGCCTTGACATGAGCAATCGTCAGCATTGGGCCGGCCACTTCCGTTTGAACAGCAATTCCCTGCAGCCATTCGGCAAATTCTGCTTCACGACCCAGCTTGGACTCGCATTGATACAACGGCTCGATGACCAGCACGGCCAGCTCCGGATCATGTTCGCAGGCACGGCGCCAGGCCTGCGTGGCTTTATTGCAATCCTGCTGCGCATACGCGGCATGCCCTTCAATCATGTCGGCCCGAACGCAGGGGTCCAGGTAGTTGCGCGCACTGTATAGATGTTGATCAACTTCTTCGAATGCTTTGCGCTCAAGCGCCTCATCCGCCAGCTCACAATACAGCTGGGCAATCATTGCATCGGTATCAACGCCGCATACTTTTTTCAGCGCCCTGGCCTGGGTGATCGCGCCAGCCCAGTCTTTTTCCTGCTGATAGATCGACAATAAACTGCGAATGGCCGATTCTGAGTAACGCCCCTGGTCGGCCAATTCGGTAAACAACTTTTCGGCCCGGTCCAGTAAGCCCGCACTCATGTAATCCTCACCCAACTCAACCAGGGCCTGCGTCCTGTGCTGGTCACTCAGTTGCTCATGGGTCATGATGTGGCGATGAAACCGAATGGCTTTATCCACTTCTCCACGCCGCCGGAACAAACGCCCCAGTGCGAGGTGCGTTTCAGCGGTCTGCTGGTTGATTTCGGCCAATTCCAGAAAAACCTCGATGGCCTTATCCGGCTCTTCGTTCAGAAGATAATTCAAGCCACGGAAGTAGTTCCTGGATAAGGCCGCTTTGCTGTTTTTATGATGCCGGGGCGAACGGCGAGAGGAAAGAAACCAGCCAGTCGCGAACGCCAGCGGGATCAATACCGCCAGCAGCCAGACGGAGTCAGCCATTCAAGGACGAATTCCGTTCGGTGACGATGGTTGAAGATGGATGTTCGCCAGCACTTTTGGGTTTGCTTCTGGTAAAGATCAACGGGCCGAGTATCAAGCCGAAAACCAACCCCAAGCCAATGGCCAAGGCCATCAGTGCGCCCAAGGATAGCGAAAGTTGAGAAAAGCCAAGGTCCAACGTGACTGGGTCGGGATTCAGCACACCCAGGATCAAGCCAGCTATCGTAGCCATAATCAGCAACAAGCCCAGGGCCCAACGAAGCACGTCGTCTAATCCGATGCGTTCTGGTTTACGCGTTCCCGCAATTCCTTACCTGGTTTGAAATGCGGAACGTGTTTACCCGGCAGCGCAACCGACTCGCCCGTCTTGGGGTTTCGACCCATTCTGGGTGGCCGAAAATGCAGCGAAAAACTGCCAAACCCGCGAATCTCGATACGATCACCGGAGGACAGTGCAGCGCTCATCTGATCAAGAATGGCACGTACGGCCATATCCACATCGGCGTGACTCAAGTGCCGCTGCTCGTTGGCCAGACTTTCGATCAATTCGGATTTTGTCATAGTGATCTACCCCGGATCGATCAGGCCACCGACGGGTCAGTGGCCTGAATGATACAAACTCAGTCCTTGCCGAGTTGTTCGCGCAGCAGTTCGCCCAGCTTGGTTCCGCCTGCTTTGGGCTGTTGATACTGATCAACCGCATCGGCCAGTTCATCATCATCTTTGGCCCGTATCGACAGGGTCAGGAAGCGGGTCTTGCGATCAAGCGCTACAAACTTGGCCTCGACCTCGTCACCTTCACTGAAATGCTTGCTGGCGTCATCGACGCGTTCCTTGGCAATGTCGTTNGCCTTGAGATAGCCAATGACACCATCGGACAATTCAACGGTTGCGCCTTTGGCGTCGACTTCAGTCACCTTGCCGGTCACGATGGAACCTCTCGGATGCTCGGCCATGTAGGTTGCAAATGGATCCTGATCCAGCTGCTTCAGGCCCAGTGAGATTCGCTCACGCTCAGGATCGACTGCAAGCACAACGGCCTCCAGCTCTTCACCCTTGCTGAAGTTGCGAATGGATTCTTCGCCAGGCGCCATCCACGAAATATCCGACAAGTGCACCAGGCCATCGATATCACCCTCCAGGCCGATAAAGATACCGAAATCGGTGATCGATTTAATCGTGCCTTTGACCTTATCGCCCTTGTTATGCAGCGCGGCAAATGCCTCCCATGGATTCGGCTTGACCTGCTTCATACCCATGGAAATACGGCGACGCTCGGCATCGACTTCCAGCACCATGACTTCGACTTCTTCGCCGATATGAACCATCTTGTTCGGGTTGACGTTCTTGTTGGTCCAATCCATTTCGGATACATGAACCAGGCCTTCGACGCCGTCTTCGATTTCAACAAAACAGCCATAGTCAGTAATGTTGGTCACGCGGCCAAACAGGCGGGAACCGGTTGGGTAGCGACGGTCGATGTTATCCCACGGATCTTCACCGAGCTGCTTCAGACCCAATGAGACGCGCATGCGCTCACGGTCGAAGCGCAGCACACGCACTTCCAGTTCATCGCCCACCTCGACTACCTCGGACGGATGGCGGACACGTTTCCAGGACATGTCGGTAATGTGCAGCAGGCCGTCGATACCGCCCATATCCAAGAATGCACCGTAGTCCGTCAGGTTCTTGACCACGCCCTTGAGCACAGCACCCTCTTCCAGGCGTTCGATCAGGTCGTCGCGCTCGGCAGCAAATTCATGTTCTACAACGGCCCGGCGCGAAACCACCAGATTGTTGCGACGGCGATCGAGCTTGATGATCTTGAACTCAAGATCTTTGCCTTCCAGATAACTCGGATCACGTACCGGGCGGACGTCGACCAGCGAGCCTGGCAGGAAAGCACGGATACCATCGATGCCAACGGTGAAACCACCCTTGACTTTCCCCGTGATCTGTCCGATCACGTTATCTTCGCTCTCACAAGCGTCTTCCAGCACGTCCCAGACGCGCGAGCGCTTGGCTTTTTCACGCGATAGCCGTGTTTCACCGAAACCATCCTCGATGGCATCCAGGGAAACTTCGACTTCATCGCCCACTTCAACTTCCAATTCGCCATCGGCGCGGCAGAACTGATAGATCGGCACAATCCCTTCGGATTTCAATCCTGCGTTGACAACAACGGTATCTTCTCGGATCTCGACGACGCGACCGGTCACAATGGCACCTGGTCGCAAGTGGGCTTCGTTCAGACTTTGTTCAAATAATTCAGCAAATGATTCAGACATTGAGTTGATGGTTTCCTGCAAGGTCCCGAGCGCGTGCTGCACGCTGCGGTTTAACGCTTGTCTTCTGCATGGCGTATACGCGATGCTCGTTGATAAAAATGCCGATTGACGGATTCAGTCCCATCATCGGCGCCTGGATGTTACAACATTCTGTATTTTAAGGGAAAATCAGGCCAGCTGAAGGATTGCTTCCACGACCTGGTCCAACGACAGATGGGTCGAATCGATGACAACCGCATCCGCAGCTGGCACGGTCGGCGCCACCGCACGCTCGCGGTCTCGACGATCTCGTTCCAGCATGTCCCGAAAAAGACGGGAAAGAATAACACTTTCTCCTTTTTCTTTCAACTGCTTATACCGTCTTTGAGCACGTTCTTCGACACTGGCATCGAGAAATACCTTGATTTGAGCATCAGGGAAAACCACGGTGCCCATATCGCGGCCATCAGCCACGAGCCCGGGCGCTACACGGCAGTCGCGCTGCAGCTTCAGCAGCGCTTCGCGCACGGCCGGGATGGCGGCTGATTTTGATGCCATCACGCTGACGGCTTCGGTCCGGAGCCGGTCATTGACTATCCGGTCCGACAATAAAACATCAATGCCATCCGCGCCGGGTTTGAACGACAGATCAAGATGCTGACTGATGTCGATCAGCTGGTCCTGGTCCGCCGCGGCCTGGGAGTCTGGCGACAGCCCCTGATCCAGCGCCTGCAGTGCAACAGCACGATAAACCGCGCCCGAATCCAGCAGGTGCCAGCCCAGCGCCGCTGCCACGCGGGCAGAAACCGTGCCCTTGCCGGCACCGGACGGCCCGTCGATCGTCAACACCGGTACATCCTGATGCATGATCAATCGACCCAGGCCATGTTGGCGCCGAGCTGATTCATGTGTTCGACGAATTGCGGGTACGAAGTTCGTATCCACTCGGCCCGGTCGATTTCAACAGGTGCTTGTGCAACCTGGCCGAGCACGGCCAGACTCATCGCAATTCGATGATCGCCGGCTGCATCCACCGCCCCACCTCGAATCGGTCCACCAGTGACCACAGCGCCATCCGGACGTTCTTCAAGCTCGACGCCCAGCGTTTGCAGCTGCCTGCACATCACCGCCAATCGGTCGGACTCCTTGACGCGCAGTTCGGCAGCGCCCGAGATCACGGTCTGCCCGCTCGCGGTGGCTGCCATCGCCATCAACAGCGGAAACTCATCGATCGCGAGCGGGACCAGCTCAGGGGCAATGGTGGTTCCCGTCCGACGGTCTGCGTAACGCGCCTGCAAATCGGCCATCGGCTCCCGACCATCGGATTCAGCTGTAGGCTGCAACTGCAATCGATCATCTGCGATCATTCCCTTGACGATACGCAAAAAGCCATCACGGCTCGGGTTCATGCCCACAGCCTGCAGCCTGATATCTGAACCAGGAACAAGTAGTGCGGCGGCGAGCAGAAATGCAGCTGAAGACAGATCAGCCGGCACATGAACAACGCCGTGCTGCAGCTGCTGCGGACCAGTCAGTTCGACCGCATCCGAATGATGCTGCACGCGGATACCAAAGTCCGGCAACATCCGTTCGGTATGGTCACGGCTGATGCCGGGCTCATTGACCCGCGTGATGCCCTGTGCCTGTAAACCGGCCAATAAAATGGCTGATTTGACCTGGGCACTGGCAATCTTGAGCGCGTGCGTACAACCTGTCAGTGGCTTCGGCTCGACCAATAATGGCGCGCGCTGCTCATTGCTGGTAATCGAAGCACCCATGCGCTGAAGCGGCTCGATGATTCTGCCCATGGGACGACCCGACAACGACTCATCGCCGACAAGACGCAAGCGTTGTCCAAACAGGTCGGGATGACCGCAGATTGCACCGGTCAAGAGCCGCAACCCGGTACCGGAATTGCCGAGGTTGATATCCATGCGCGGCGCTTGCAGGGTTTGCCCAATAATTTCAACCTGATCGTCGCTGCGCTGAATATCCGCGCCCAGCGACTGCATGGCCTGCAGCGTCGCCAGCGTATCGTCGGCCAACAGGAAACCGTCAATGCGCGTCCGCCCGTCGGCGAGGCCGCCAAGAATGGCCGCACGGTGTGAGATCGACTTGTCACCTGGCGGGCGAATGGTCCCGCTCAGCCCGCGTGTTGCGGGACGGCTCAGAAGTTTCATTGCTTGAGAATGTCTGCCAGTGCGTCGAGCAGTCGTTGATTCTGCGCGTTGGTGCCAACCGTGATCCGGAGCGCGTCGTCGAGCCCATAATTGGCAACCGGGCGCACGATAATCCCTCGCTGCAACAATGCCTCATTGATGACGTCAGCCGGTTGCCCCATGCGAACTAGAACGAAGTTTGCAGCTGATGGCACGGTAACCAGCCCCAGCGCCTGAAGCCCATCGCGCAGTTGCTGCAGGCCGTCCCGGTTCAGCTTGCGAGACTGCTGAATGAAGGCATCATCGCCGAGCGCGGCCTCGGCGGCAACCAATGCCAGTGAATTCACGTTGAACGCGGGTCGGACGCGATTCATCAGGTCCGCAATGCCGGGGTTCGACAAGGCGTAACCGATGCGCAGGCCTGCCAGGCCATAGGCTTTCGAGAATGTGCGTGTGACCACCAGGTTCGGAAACTCATCCAGCCAGGTCGAGGCATCGCCCAGACGGTCGCCCTCGGCATATTCGGTGTAGGCTTCATCGACAACGCAAATGACGTGCGGCGGTAGCGAGCCAATAAAGTCCTTGACGCGAGCGGCCTCCAGCCAGGTACCGGTCGGATTATTCGGGTTGGCCAGAAAGACCATGCGGGTATTGTTGGTGACCCGCTCGAACATGGCCCTGAGATCATGACCGAACGGCATCGGGTGATCTTCGGGCAAGGCAGGAGCCACGCAGGCTTTGGCACCCACCATCTGCGTTGCAATCGGATAAACCGCGAAGCAGTACTGGGAAAATACCGACTCCAGGCCTGGTCTCAGAAAGATCTGGGCCAGGAAGACCAACACNTCATTCGAACCATTGCCGAGCGTGATCGTCGAAGTCGGCAGGCCATGCTTCTCGGCAATGGCCTGCTTCAGATGATACCCGTTGGCATCAGGGTAGAGCCAGGTGTCGTCCAGATGCGCACGCATCGCCTCAATCGCCTTGGGGCTGGCGCCCAGCGGATTTTCGTTAGAAGCCAGCTTGATCGAATTCTGAACGCCATAGTCACGCTCCAGTTCGTCGATCGGCTTACCGGGTGTATAGGGCTCAAGCTTCCGAACACCTTCGACCGCAAGGTCGCTGTAGTCAAATATTTTCATCAAAGGGTCTAGTCAAATAAGTCATGTTTGGAACCAGCGATCGAATTCATTCGACGCTGACCAGCTTCAATCGTGTTCTGCTTTTTGTTCGCGCTCCATCAGGACGCGAACCCCTTTTGCAACATTCCAGCCACGGAACAGAATCCCGTGCACCTGTTCAGTGATCGGCATTTCAACCTGATATCGCTGCGCCGCGTGCATTGCTTCCCGCGCGGCATTGACGCCCTCGACCACCTGACCGATGTCCAGCATGGCCTGTTCGATCGTGTCTCCTCGGCCCAATGCCAACCCCATGCGTCGGTTGCGTGAAGCATCACCGGTACAGGTCAACACCAGATCGCCCAGGCCGGCCAAGCCGGTCAAGGTCCTTGGCTCGCCGCCCATTGCTTGACCTAGCCGCATCATTTCGGCCAGGCCGCGTGTAATGAGCGCCGCTCGCACGTTATGGCCCAAATCCAGACCATCGGCCATGCCGCAGCCTATGGCCAGCACATTCTTGATTGCCCCGCCCAACTGTACCCCGACCAAGTCAGCGGTGTAATAAGCACGAAAGCTATTGCCGTGCAGCATGGCAGCCCACTGCTGGCCGAAGGATTCATCGTTGGAACCAACCGTGACTGCGGTCGGTAATCCGGCAGCCACTTCGCCGGCAAACGACGGCCCGGTGACGACCGCCAGTGGCATGCTGGAGTCCAGCCGGTCGCTCACCGTATCGCTCAGCAATCGACCCGTATCGGGTTCGAACCCCTTGGTTGCCCAGGCCAGCCCGCGTTCTGGCTGCAGCATGGGGCCGATACGATCCAGCGTTTCGGCAAACGCATGGCTGGGCGTGACGATCAGCACATGTTCGCTGTTGTCGATCGCCTGTTCGATATCAGCCACCGGCTGAATCAAATCGTGCAGCGCGTGATCCGGCAGGTAGGCCTGGTTGGCTCGGCTTGCCTGCATCGTGGCTGCGTGCGTAGGATCGTGTGTCCAGAGTTGGACCTGGTGTCCGACTCTTGCCAGCTGCATGGCCAGCGCGGTGCCCCACGACCCGGCGCCAAGCACCGCTACCCGACGGGCTTCTACCTTTGACTCAGCCACCGGAATCAGCAATCAGCTCTGCGGCGTAACGCCGTCATTGGTCTGCTGCCCCTCGCGGCTTTCGGCCACTCGCTGTGCGTAAATCGTTTCAAAATTGATCGGCTGCAGCGGTGGCGCCAGGAACCCACCGGAGGCAATCAGCTGCGAAATCTGTGAGCGCGCATAAGGAAACAGCACATTCGGACACATCACGTTGACAACGTAAGGCATCTGCTGCTCATTGAATCCGGCAAACTGGAAAACACCGGAATAATGCACCTCGGCAATAAACGCAGTTCGCTCACCCTGTTTGGCCGTGACCGTAACGGTCAGCACGACTTCGACCCGTTGATCATCCATCGGATTGACGCGCTGGGACAGGTTCAGGTTCATATCGGGTTGGCCATCGGCCTTGTCCATCCCAAGCGCACCGGGCGCTTCGAAGGAACAGTCCTTGAGAAAAATGTGCTGAACGGCCATTTGAGGCCCCGGCGCTTGATCTGTACCGGCAGCGGCTGCTGCAGGTTCGTTCGTTTGATTCTGTTCGTCTGACATAAATATTCCTGAGACTACGTGTTGAGTTGAGTTGGTTGTTGGTTGTGCAGGCCCGAACGGATCCATGCCGGTGGGTCAGCCGGCCTGATCTGACCAGGCGGGCCTGCTGGATCAATCAATCGATGCAGGGCCGTCTGGTGACGTATCCGAAGCTGATTCGAGCTGTTGTTTCTTTGTTGCCTCGGTCTGTTTTTGCTTGGTTTTCTTCTTTTTGCTGTCCGGGTTCTTTCCGCTTTTCTTGCCCGTCGCCTTACCGCGAGTAACCGGCTGATTATCGGCCATCCACTGAACCAGTCCACCTTTGAGCACGTTGACGTCGCTGAAACCCAGTTTGGACATCCTTGTTGCCATCTGTGGCGACACCTGTCCATTCTTGCAGTACAGCAGAATCGGGCGATCCAGCGACTTCATCAATCGCTTGTTGCCCGCCTCCAGCTTGGACGGCGGCATGTGTTCGGCACCAAGAATATGCGCTTTTGCGAAATCACTGCTGTTCGATGCATCCAGAATAAGCGGCTCCTGGCGATTCATCAGCAGGATGGCAGCCTGGGTGTCGAGCTCTTTCCATTTGCGGATCAAGCGCGCGGACTCCGTTGCGATCAACGCGGCCAGCACTACGGCGAAAGCACCGCTTAACAGGGGATTACTCCCGATAAAGGTTAACAACTGCTCCATGATGGTCCAAAAATTCCATGCAAACGCGCATTATCTCGCATCTGAGTCATCGCTGCTACCGTAAAATAGAATCAATTGAATCAACGCGGCCCAAGCCTGGAATGAACTCATGACCAAACGCACGCCACTTGTATTGTTGATACTGGATGGATGGGGCGTGCGCGAACCCGCACCGGATAATGCGATCAGCTGCGCCGACACGCCGAATTGGGATCGACTCTTTGAAACACATCCGCACAGCCTGCTGCAAACCTCCGGTACTGCGGTCGGCTTACCGGCGGGTCAAATGGGCAATTCTGAAGTCGGACACATGAATATTGGTGCCGGTCGGGTCATTTTTCAGGAACTGACGCGCATCAACAACGCCATCGAAGCAGGCGAATTCCGGACCAATCCCGCGCTGAACCAGGCCATTGCCCACACACCAGACGGCAATACCGTGCATATCATCGGCCTGGTCTCCGATGGCGGCGTGCATAGCCACATCGACCATCTGATCGAAACGCTCCGACTGGCGGCACTGAAGCACGACGGGCCGATTGCCATTCATGCGCTGCTCGATGGCAGAGACACACCGCCACGCAGCGCAAAACAGTACCTGCTCCAGCTGCAATCAGCTGTCGATGAGCATGAAAATGCGCACATCGCCAGTGTGGGCGGTCGCTATTTCGGGATGGATCGCGACCAGCGCTGGGAACGAATAGAAGCCGCGTGGAACTGCATCGTTGAAGCGCAATCCGCATTCGATGCCGATGGCGCCCTGGACGCACTGGACCAAGCGCGCGAGCGAGACGAATCCGATGAATTTGTCCAACCGACCACCATAGACAGCGGCGCCCCGATCAAAGATGGCGACAGCGTCATCTGCGTCAATTTCAGAGCCGATCGTGCCCGTCAACTGAGCCGCGCGCTGGTCGAACCCGGCTTTGATGGCTTCGAGGCACGCCAGCCCAGGCTTTCCGGGTTTGTGACCCTGACCGAGTATCTGGAACACCTGCCTGCAGCGGTCGCTTTTCCACCCAGCCGATATGATCATCTGCTGGGCCAGGAACTGGCCGATGCAGGCCTTGGCCAACTGCGCATTGCCGAAACAGAAAAATACGCCCATGTGACCTATTTTTTCAACGGCGGCGAGGAAACGGTCTTTGCCGGTGAAGATCGTCGATTGATCCCGTCGCCCAACGTCGCGACCTACGACCTCAAGCCCGAAATGAGCGCACAACAGCTGACGCAGGCGTTGGTCGAGGCCATCGAGCATCAGCGATATCCCGTCATCATCTGCAACGTGGCCAACCCGGACATGGTCGGCCATACCGGTATTTTTCAAGCAGCCATTCGCGCGGTGGAAACCGTCGACCAGCTGATTGGTGAGGTGGCTGCCGCGGTCGAACGTGCCGGCGGCGAGCTGCTGATTACAGCCGATCATGGCAATATCGAGCAAATGCTCGATCCCGAGACCGGTCAACCGCACACCGCCCACACTACCTATCCAGTGCCGCTGGTATTCGTCGGACGGAGCGCTCGGATGCTGAACGAGGGCAGTCTGCGCGACATCGCACCGACCATGCTGAGCCTGCTGGAACTCGAGGTTCCCGCGCAAATGACAGGTCAGCCACTGGTTCAGCTGACATCCGCCTGACGCGGCGGGTCGATCACGAAGCATTGTCTATCCGAGCGCAATACCTTTTTCCGAGACTGCTGTTTTGCCTGCTGCTCAGCGCCTCAGCATCTTTTCCGGCGTTTGGCCAGAATGCAACTCAGCTCGAAGCCGAGCTTACTGAGCTGCGTAAGCAGATCGAACAGATCAATCAACGACTGGTGCGACAGCGCGATCAGCAGCAAACAGAACAATCCGCGCTGGCAGAGATTGAACGGACGCTGGGTCAACTCGCGCGTGAACTGCGAACAACCCGTGCTGACCTGGCCCGGACGCGACAGCAGGTACGCGAATTCAGCGACCAAGCAGCAGCCTTGGAAGCGCAGATTGCAGCACAGCGCGGATTGTTGGCGGAACAACTGCGAGTGGCATACCGGATTGGCATTCAATCACGAATCCGCGCCATGCTGTCGGGCCAGGACCCGAACGATATTGCACGCAGGCTGGCCCTGCATGGCTACCTGGGTCGAGCTCGATTGCAGTCTGTCAGCACACTGAATGAGCAGATCGAACAACTCGATCAGCTGCTCGAACAGGAGCGCCGCTCGCGGGCCGAACTGACCCAGCTGCTACAAACCCAGCAGGAACAAACAGCCAGTCAGGAGCGCGTCCAGACCGAACGCGAGGCGACACTGGCTGAATTGAATCAGCTGATTCAGACCGATGAACAGATACTCGCCTCGCTCGAAGCCGACGCTGAACGTTTGCAAGCACTGCTTGAAGATCTGGCCGACGTGCTGGCCGATATCCCACCACAGATCGAATCGACGCCCTTTGCAGAACTCAGGGGCCAATTACCGAAACCGGTATCCGGACCGCTCCGTGCTCGCTTTGGCGACATTCGTAGCGGGAACGCGCGCTGGGACGGCTGGCTGATTGCGGCAGAAGAAGGACGCGAAGTCCAAGCCATTGCCTATGGCCGAGTGGCCTATTCCGACTGGCTGCGTGGCTACGGGCTGATCATGATCATCGATCACGGCGACGGCTTCATGAGCCTGTATGGACACAACCAGGCCCTGCTGGCCGACGTCGGTGACTGGGTCAGCCCGGGACAGGCCATTGCACTGGTTGGCAACAGCGGTGGTGAAACCGAAAGCGGCGTCTATTTTCAGCTGCGACGAGACGGCGAAACCATCAATCCGGCAAGATGGATTGATCACTAGCGCTATTGAATTTTCGCAGATTCAATTTCAAGCAAAACAGAACAATGCATTGCCAAGTCAATGTCATGTTGCAGCATGGTTGCGCCGGCCAATGACCGGCTTATTGATTGACTCACGAGCCTTTGAATTGAATCAGCCAACTATAAATTCATTAGCCGGCGCAGCCGTGCGGCGAAGTGCTTTTGACAATCCTGCAAGTCAGACCGTCATTCAAGGGTACACATAACTCGCCTGCAGCCCCAACGGCAATCCCAGCGTCCAGTAGAGCAGCAGGAATAAGGTCCAGATCACAGCCAGCGCAATCGAATACGGCAACATCATCGATATGATGGTGCCGATACCCGTGCCTTTGTAATATTTCTTGGCGAACACCACAACCAGAGGGAAATACGGCAGCAGCGGGGTGATGATGTTGGATGAAGAATCGCCCACGCGATACGCCGCCTGGGTTACGCCAGGACCAATGCCGAGCTCCATCAGCATCGGAACAAATATCGGACCGATGATCAGCCACTTGGCCGAAGCGGAACCGACAAAGAGATTGACGACCATGGTCAGGCCGATAATTCCGACCACGGTCATTTGAGGCGGCAATTCGAAGCCCGAGAGCCAGGCCGCACCGTTGACTGCAATCAGCAGACCGATGTTGGAATTGGAGAATGCGGCGATGAATTGGGCCGCGAAAAAGGCCATGACGATGTAGTAGCCCATCGATTCCATCGACTTGCTCATGCCCGTGATCAATTCACGATGGCCGCTGATCGTACCCGCCACATAGCCATAGACCACACCGGGAATCAGGAAGAACAGAAAGATCAGAGGAACAATCGACTGCATCAACGGGGATCCGAACGAGGTAATGCTGTCAAACAGCGACAGGCCCGGATCAGGATCCCGCATCGGTGATTCCGGCAACAGCACGGCGGCTGTAACCAGCGCGGCCGTAATGACGATACTCAACACTGCCCACAGCAAGCCACGACTTTCACTGCCAGACAGCGGCTCCATTTTCGGCATATCCGACATATCACCATCAATCGGCGTATCTTTTTGCAGACGCGGCTCGATCACTCGATCAGTCAACCACCAGCCGATTGCAACCAGCACCAGGCAGGACGCACTCATGAAAAACCAGTTGACCAACGGATTCACTGTGACTGAAGGGTCCAGTACCTGGGCCGCTTCCTGGGTAATGCCTGCCAGCATCGGATCTATGGCGGACGGAATGAAGTTGGCCGAGAACCCGCCGGATACGCCGGCAAACGCAGCAGCCACACCGGCCAGCGGATGACGGCCGACGGCATAGAACATCACCGCGCCCAGCGGAATCACGACGACATACCCGGCATCGACGGCGGTACTCGAGATAACGGCAACCAGTATCAGAATCGGCGTCAGCAGTTTCGGCGAGGTCATTCCAAGCAGCTTTCGCAGCCCTGCATTTACAAAGCCTGTATGTTCGGCAACACCGACTCCGAGCATGGCAACCAGCACAATACCCAGCGGCGCGAACGCGGTAAATACCGTGACCATATTGCTCATGAAGTTGGCAATTTCAGTTCCGGCCAGCTGATTGACGACCTGAATCGGCTCACCCGTCTGAGGGTGTTGGGCAGTAAAGTCGATCGGCGCCAACAGCGCCGACAAAATCCACACCACGATCATCAGTAAGAAAAACAGTACGGCAGGATCAGGCAGCTTGTTGCCAACAACCTCAATAAAATTCAGCGCACGTTCCAGCAGGCCTCGTTGCCCCTGAGGAACTTGCGGTTGGGTGTCTGACGTCGTTTGATTTGTTTCCATACTGGATGTCCCGCGGTAAATTCTTTTCGTTATTGGCCCTCATTGGCAATGAGAGCCTCTAGATCATGCCAGATCGTCCTGCGCTCTGCTAGCGCTTGTTGGCAGGACCCGAAACCGGCAACGGCGTGACCTTCTCGCCTGAGTCCTTGTCGCGAATCACGCTGCTCCCTTTGCGCTTGACTTTTTCGACGCGCATGACGGATTGAATAGGCAAAATCAACAGTTCGGTATCGGCAAATTCTTCGCGCATGCGCTCTTCGGTCGGGTCCACAACCAGAGATGATTCTGCATCAAACGTCAAGCCCGAGAGTTCCACGAACCCCCAAAGTGAACTTGAATCGACCGCAGCGCAGAACAGCTCATAGACTTTGCCCTGGTTCAGAAAGACGACCTTGTACATTGATGAATGCTTGCTCACGTACTATCCTTTTGGTTTGGACTACTCCGGCCGCTCGCTAGTATGAATGCCGATAACGACCGGCACGGAACGACAATAACCGAATCAACAGCGCCACTGACAACCCGGCAATAAAACCTGCCAGATGCGCCCACCACGCCACCGTTGTTCCATCCGGGCCGAATACGGTGTAAATCAACTGCAGCGTAAACCATGATCCAATCACAAGCCAGGCCGGTATCCGCGCGAACTGGAGATACAGGCCGAGCGGAATCCACAAACCAATGCGTCCGGTTGGAAACAACCCGAGATAGATTCCAATCATGGCTGACACCGCACCGCTTGCACCCACGATGGGCTGATCCAGCGCGACATTCTGTACGGCCATCCAGTAGTTGGCCAACGCACCCAGAACAGCAAATGCAATCAGAAAATACCAATGACCCAAGCGACGTTCAACGGAAAGGCCAAATACCCATAGATAGGCCAGATTGCCGATCAGGTGGAACCAGCTGGTATGGACCAGCAGCGCTGTGAACAACGTCCATATCCGGCGGGTCTGCAGCTGAAAAATCGAGTCAGCAACGAATAAGTTGGCTGGAGTTACGCCCCAAAATCCAAGCCAATACGCCGACGAGGCGTTGTCCAGCAGGCTGTAGGCCAGCATCATCATCAACAGGATCAGCGAGAAAAAAATGACCAGCAGCGGAAAACGTGCGCCCGAGGGGCGGGTTTCGGGCCGAATAATGGCGATCACTGCAACAGGATCCGGTAATTCCTGAAGTCCAGGATAGCCCCTTCGCGGTTGATTTCAACCAGCTCAACACCATTGGACACCTGATCGCCTTCCGCAAAACGCTGATCGTTGATCAGCACAAATCGAGTTGAAGGATCTTGCGTGAACACATGCACAGTAAGATCCAGTTCCGGCAAGTGCTGACGCGCATCGAGCGGCAATTCCCACGGGTAGATGAAATTATTGGGCGGCGGCGCATCAGTCTGCTGCTCGGGATCAGCGCCCGCCAGGGTTCGAGCCTGGTCCGTCACCGGACCGTCCACAGCATCAGACTCAGGCAATTGGGTACTGTCGACGGCAGTCACTGGTTTGTCTTGCGGGCCGGATAAACGTTGATTCGACTCGCTGCTTGACGCTTGTGCAGCCGGCGGCATGGACACAGGATCAGCCTGATCAGCAGGCTCGACGGGGTCGGTTGTGTTATCTGTAGCAAGCAGACCCGACGGCGCATCATCAGCCATAGAAGTTTGTGAGGCATCTGGCGCGGCATCTGGTGCAACGTCGGGCACGGCATCGGGTGATGGGCGTGTGTCCATGGATGACGTTGAATCGGGCGCTGCAGTTGCGGCCGGGCGCGCTGGCGGCATATCGACTGATTGTCGAACGCTGTCCGAGTCGATCGTTGGCGTTTCAGGCCCACGCTGAGGCATGTTCTCGGCCAACGGCGTCGAAGCGGGTGACAGAATCGGCAAGGATTGACCGGGTGCAAACCACCAGACTGCAATGGCAATCAGCGCCACGCCCGCTACAACAAGCAGCAGCGTTTGCAACCGCGGGGTTCGACGGGATGCATTGACCTGACTGGTCGCCGCAAGCGGCTGCTCGATCGAAGGGAGCTGGCCTTTACGGCGCTGATCCTCGGACTTCCTGAGCGCATCAAGCAGTAATGACATGAGCACCCCCCACGACCGCCGACCATTGGGAAGCGAGCAGCACGGTCATGATAAACACACCGTCATGCATCGGGACCCAGCAAGCGGACGGCATCCAGCGTTGGTGCAGTCAGGTACAGTCGGGTCACGGGCCCAAGCATGCCGTCCACCTCAAGCCGTTTACGGCGCTGAAAGTCGCGCACCCAGGCTTCGAATTCAGGGCCATAGACCGGGTCGACGGGACCGCGCCAGGGCTCATCCACATCCAGTGCAGCCAGTGACTTGATTTGACCAATGACTGGGTCCTGGTCCCCCGCTCGCCAGACCTCGCCGGAATCCGGCCAGACGACATAAAACTCGCCCCACCAGTGCTGTTCGGCCTGTCGAATCGGGACTTCAAAGGTTTGTCCTGACTGGCGCAACAACATCCGTTCTTCATCAACGCCGACCAACAGCACCTGGCCCTGCTCGGGCCGAGCCAGCTTAAGAATCACCGGCAGATCCAGCTTCTCGATCAGAGCCAGGTTGCCGCGCTGCAGCTGACAAACCACCCCCTCGACCGGCTGCTCAAGGCAGGCGCGTTCGACCTGATCAGCACTCAGTTCAGGCCACAGTGCAGCGGCTTCCAACCACGCATCTTCGGCGTTGGAAAGCTCGATGGCCTGACGCCAGACCGGCTGTTGATCAGCTACCAGTTCGGGCTCGATCGAATTCAAAGACAAGATGGCCAAACCGCCCATTGCAGCGAAACTCAGCAACGCAATGCCGGCCAGCGCGCCGCGTAACCAGCGGCGATCCGTTCCACTCTCGCCCGAAGTGACCTCGGCCGCGGCAAGACGGATCAACGAGGGCTTGATCTGATCGGCTTCACGGGAATATCCAGCCATCATGGCGCGGTCAGCAATGATGTTGATCAAGCGTGGCACGCCAGCCGAAACGTGATGCAGGCTGCGCAGCGCGGCTGGCGAAAATGGGCAGCGCGGCTGACCGGCCACAGCCAGTCGATGGCGAACATAGTCGGCCGTTTCCTGCTGATTCAACGGCGCCAGGTGGTAGCGTGCGGTAATGCGCTGAGCCAGCTGACGCAGCGATGCACGACTCAGCGTTTCGCGCAGTTCGGGCTGACCCAGCAAAATGATCTGGAGCAGTTTATCGGTCGCGGTTTCAAGGTTGGTCAGCAAGCGCACCTGTTCGAGGGTTTCCCGGCTCATGTTCTGGGCTTCGTCGATGATCAGCACTACCCGCTCGCCGGCGGCGTGCATATCGAGCAGAAAGTGATTCAGCCGTTCACCCAGCTCATCCAGTCCGGCATGGGCGTCTTCGATTTCAATCTCGAGTTCCCTGCAGATAGCCCGGAGTAATTCCCTGGGTTCGAGCAACGGGTTCAGGATCAATGCAATTCGAGTCTTGTCCGGCACCTGCTCGAGCACCAGCCGGCACAGCGTGGTTTTGCCAGTGCCCACTTCGCCGGTCAACTGAACAAACCCACCGCTGCCGCCACGACCTATTCCATACAGCAAATGCGCCAACGCATCCTGATGGCGCTGACTCAAGAAAACAAAGCGCGGGTCAGGCGTAATGGAAAAAGGGCGCTCGTTGAGTCCGTAAAATTGTTCGTACACGTCAATCAGCTGATGCGATAGGTTCTGAGTAAATGAAAGGGCATTGTGGTTACTGCGCGCTGAACATGGTTGATTGGCCGTTCAACGCTGCAGTTAGTCGGACAACACCATCAGCGAAGCGTTGCCCCCAACTGCAGCCGTGTTGATGGTTCGCGTCCGTTCGACCGCAAAGCGGGGAAGATAATGCGGACCACCGGCTTTGGGCCCGGTGCCGGATAACCCCTCGCCGCCAAACGGCTGCACACCGACGACAGCGCCAGTCATGTTGCGGTTGATGTAGGCATTGCCTACACGGATACGATCGGCGATGTACTTTTGACTGCGTTCGATCCGGCTGTGCACACCCATTGTCAATCCGAATCCGGTTGCGTTGATTGAATCAATGACTTGATCCAACTGCTTGGAGGAGTATCGCACAACATGCAGGATGGGTCCAAAGACCTCGCCATCGAGTTGCTCGATCGAGTCGATTTCAAACGCGGCCGGGGCAAACCAGTATCCAGTCGGCAAATCATTCGGCATTGGTACGCGCGCAATTTCCCGCCCGATACCCTGCAATCTATCGATGTGGGCTTCGAGCAGGGCCTGTTGATTGGCATCGATTACCGGCCCGATATCGGTTGACCACTGGCCCGGCCAGCCGATCTTCAGCTTGTGCATGGCACCGGCCAGCATGGTCATCACGTGATCCGCGATATCACGCTGCAAGTAGAGCACGCGGAGGGCGGAACACCGCTGCCCGGCCGACAGAAACGCCGACTGGATCACGTCGCGCACGACCTGCTCGGCCAGTGCCGAAGAATCCACCAGCATGGCATTCTGTCCGCCCGTTTCAGCAATCAATACGCCGATCGGACCTTCGCGAGCAGCCAGGCTACGGTTGATCAACCGCGCGGTCTCGGTTGAACCGGTAAAGGCCACGCCGGCCACGTGCGGATGCTGGGTCAGCGCGGCACCGACCTCACCATCTCCGGGCAGCAACTGCAGCACGTCGGCGGGTATACCGGCCTGGTGCAGCAATTCAACAGCGCGAACTGCAATCATCGGGGTTTGTTCGGCCGGCTTGGCGATCACGGCATTGCCGGCAGCCAATGCAGCCGCGACCTGCCCGACAAAGATCGCCAGCGGAAAATTCCAGGGGCTGATGCACACAAAAACACCGCGTCCATGCAGGCTCAGTTCATTTCGTTCTCCGGTCGGCCCCGGGAGCGATAGCGGGGTTGAAAAATCGGATCGGGCCTGGGCCGCATAGTAGCGGCAGAAATCGGCTGCTTCGCGCACTTCGGCAATGCCATCTTCCAGCGTTTTACCGGCCTCGCGCACGCACAGCGCCATCAGCTCACCGCGATGCTGCTCGATCAATTCCGCCATGCTATCAAGGCAATCCGCTCGGTCGATGGCCGGCGTGGAATCCCAATCCGGCCAGATTGCAAACCCGCGGTTGACCGCCTCATCGACACTGCCAGGGCTGGCCCAATGCAGCCGGCCAACCTGATCCTCATGATTGGCCGGAGAGCGAATGGCATGCGCGTCGCCGGTCGCGCTCGCATACTGATTCTGTGCGCTCCATTGCTTGTCAGCAAACGGTTGCATGGCTTGAATCAATCGGGTTTGCTCGTGCTCCACGGCAAAGTTGATGCCGCCGGAATTCCGCCGTGCATCGCCATACAGGTTGACCGGCAGCGGAATCTGAGGGTGCGCTAGCTGCTCATAGCCGTTGACCTGCGAGATCGGGTCGGATACCACCTCCTCGACGGCCAGGTCTTCATCAAGGATGCGATTGACAAACGACGTGTTGGCACCATTCTCCAACAGGCGTCGCACCAGGTAGGGCAACAGATCCTCATGCCTGCCGACCGGGGCATACACGCGACAATGGCCGTTGAACTGATCATCCTCCAGCACGGCCTCGTACAATTCCTGGCCCATGCCGTGCAGGCGCTGATATTCGAACTCAATGCGCCCCGATTCGCGCTGGGCCATCGCATTGATGGCGCAGATCGTATGCGCGTTGTGGGTAGCGAACTGCGGATAAAATGCATCGCCTGCAGCCAGCAGTCTTGCAGCACAGGCCAGATATGAAGTGTCCGTGTTCGGTTTGCGGGTGAAAACCGGATAACCCGCATGGCCGTCCATTTGAGCCAGCTTGATCTCGGTATCCCAGTAGGCCCCCTTGACCAGCCGGATCGGAATCCGGTGACCGCTGGATCGCGCGTGCTCGGCGAGCCAGTCAATCGCGGCCCAGGCACGCTTCTGATAGGCCTGCAGTGCAAGCCCAAGCCCATCCCAACCGCGCAGCTGCTCATCGGCCAGGACCGCAGTAAATACATCAAGGGACAGCATCAGCCGCTCGGCCTCTTCCGCATCGACAGTCAGCGCAATACCTGCATCACGGGCTTTCAGCGCCAATTCAAGCAGGATCGGCACCAGTTCATCCAGCACCCGGGTTCGCTGGCTGGGTTCGTAGCGTGCGTGTAATGCGGAGAGTTTGACGGAAATACTGGGGGCGTCGAAAATATCCTGTCCGCGGTGTGACTTGCCGATCGCGTCAATGGCATCGGCGTAGGCCTGCTTGTAACGCTGTGCATCTGCATCGGTCAACGCTGCTTCACCCAGCATGTCGAAGGAGTAGCGAAATCGACGATGGTCTTTTTTATCGGCGCGATCCAGGGCGGAACGGATCGTCTTACCCATCACGTACTGATGGCCCATGATTTTCATCGCCTGTCGAATGGCGAGCCGAACAAATGGCTCACCCGACCGATTGGCCAACTTGCCGAGCACAGCATTGAAATCACGCCGTGCCGATTGGCCTACCTGCACCAGGCGACCGGTCAGCATCAGACCCCAGGTCGAGGCATTGACAAACAGCGATTCGCTCTTGCCGAGATGCGACTGCCAATCGGCATCACCCAACTTATCCGAGATCAGCTTTTCGGCGGTGTCGGTATCCGGTATACGCAGCAGCGCCTCGGCCAGGCACATCAGAACGACGCCCTCTTCCGAAGATAAATCGTATTCCTGCATGAAGGCTTCCATGGCACCCTGATGCTCAGCCCGTTTCCGAACTTTGACAACCAGCGCTTGTGCCTGTTGATCAATTGCCTGGCGTGCCTTGGTATCCAGCGGCACTGCGTCAAGCAGTTCGCGAACGTGCGCAGCCTCATCTTTGCACCAGGCATGATCCAGCGCCGAGCGAGTCGGGCTACTGGGCGGTTCGTCACTACGAACGAATGAAAACGAAGACTGATTCATCAAACGCTTGCACCTTGGGCATGGCCGTGAAAAACAAGAAATATATACCGGGAATTGACGTCGTGCAGTGTACATTAGGTATCGATGTCAAGCATCTGCTACCGCCTGTCAATTCAGCCGAACAGCTTCATTTAAGTGAAGATTTTACGTCTTGCGGGTCGACGTTATCAGCTACAATATGCGCTATCAAGAAATCACCGTTATCGATGGTCCGTACTGCACCACAAACCAACGCTGATCAGGAATTGCATATTGAATTTCTGTCCAATCTTTCGTTGAGCCTGGATCGTCTTGCGGGGTTTTTTCTGGTGCTGAGTGCCGTCACGCTGCTGGTTGCATTATGGCCAACCGTAATGGGCTACTGGCCCATCATGGCTGTCGCGGTTATTCATCTGGCTATTGTGGGCTGGTGTTTTCGACTGGCCTGGCAAGGATACTGGGCACGTCAGGATGTGTTTGTCGGTCGTGAGCACACTCGAATCCGTACGTGCCGCAAGCACCATCAGCAGGAATGTTCGCTTTCAACCCAATGGTTACGTGTAATCGTTGATCGGACAGGCCGAGAGCCAAGGTTGTATTTGGCAGCGCACGACCAGCTGCATGAAATTGGAAATTTTTTGCCCGTAGACGAACGTCTCGAAGCCGAAACCGTGCTTCGCAATGCTTTATCCCGACACTCGGCCTGGAAATCGGTGTAGCCGGGGTATGAACCGAATGCTTCTGCATTCATTGATTGAGAACTGGTGAGTTCAGCATGAAGAGAACAAACGAAATTATCGTAGGTCTGGCTTGTGTTGCCGTACTGGCAGCCATTACCTGGGTATTGCTGTCGGTTGGCGACAATATGCGGCCCGGCGTATCGCCATTCAGCCAGGATGTCTACCAGCTGCATATGTTTGTACTGGTGATCGTATCCATGATCGGCGTTACGGTGTTTGCCGCCATGTTTACTTCGATGATTCTGCACCGTAAATCGAAGGGAGCCGAGCCTTCGCAGTTCAATCATTCAACAAAGGCCGAAATCATCTGGACTGTGATTCCGATCATCATTCTGGTGGTCATGGCCGTGCCGGCTACACGCGTTCTGATTGACATGGAAGATACCGGCGGTGCCGAGATGAATATCAAGGTCACCGGCTATCAGTGGTTGTGGCGCTACGAATATCTCGAAGACGAGATCGACTTCTATTCGGCGCTGGACCGTGAAAGCAATTATGCCCGCCAGATCAATGCCTCGATCGAACCACAAGACGTCGAAAACTATCTGCTTGAGGTCGACAACCGCCTGATCGTTCCAACCAACACCCGCATCCGGTTTCTGCTGACCGCAGACGATGTGATCCATTCCTGGTGGGTGCCGGATCTGGGTTGGAAGCGCGATGCCATTCCCGGCATGGTCAATGAAGCCTGGACCGAAATTACCGAGCCCGGCATTTATCGTGGACAGTGCGCTGAGCTTTGCGGCAAGGATCATGGCTTCATGCCGGTTGTCGTCGAGGCCGTAAGCCCCGAAGAATATCGGGACTGGGTGGCCAGCATGCGCCAGGAATCCGTTGCAAGCCAGGACACGGTCGATCGACTTTGGTCGCGCGACGAACTGATGGCACACGGCGAAACAATCTATAACGCACAGTGCGCTACCTGCCATCAAGTCGATGGCAGCGGCCTGGAGCCAGCCTTTCCGGCACTGGCAGACAATGCCATCGTGCAGGGTGAGCTCGACCAGCACATCGATTTGATCCTGAACGGTCGACCGGGTACCGCCATGGCCGGATTTGGCCAGCGCCTGGAGGCTCAGGACATTGCAGCCGCCCTGACCTACACCCGGAATTCATTCGGTAATGACACCGGCGACATGGTTCAGCCAGCGCAGATCAATCATCTTCAGCGTCAGCCCGAATCCGATGGCTCGCTGGCCGCAGCCACGACTTCGGCCGAATAACGGTTATCTACGTTTTACAACGGAATCGAAACACCCTTCAATTCAAGCATCAGCAGCACAGACGAATCTAAGGAACTCGCATGACAGCAACAACCGCACACGACGATCATCACCACGCGGCACCGAAAGGCATCAGCCGCTGGCTGACCACGACCAATCACAAGGAAATTGGAACGCTGTACCTGGTGTTTTCACTGGCCATGTTCCTGGTCGGTGGTGCAATGGCGTTGGTGATTCGAGCTGAATTGTTCGCACCCGGTCTGCACCTGGTCAATCCCGAATTTTTCAACCAGATGACCACGATGCACGCCCTGGTCATGATCTTCGGTGCGGTCATGCCGGCCTTTGTCGGATTGGCCAACTGGATGGTGCCGCTGATGGTGGGCGCGCCCGATATGGCCTTGCCGAGAATGAACAACTGGTCTTTCTGGATTCTCCCATTCGCATTCCTGATTCTGTTATCGACCCTGTTCATGCCGTCAGGTGCGCCGGCATCGGGCTGGACGCTTTACCCACCCCTTTCCCTGCAGGGCGGGAACAGCTTCGCATTTGTGATCTTTGCCATCCATTTGATGGGCATTTCATCGATCATGGGTGCCATCAACATCATTGCAACCATTCTCAACATGCGCGCGCCGGGGATGTCGTTGTTGCGTATGCCGATGTTCGTCTGGAACTGGCTGATTACCGCATTCCTGCTGATTGCAGTAATGCCGGTGTTGGCCGGTGCAGTCACGATGCTGCTGACCGACCGATTCTTCGGCACCAGCTTCTTCGATGCGGCCGGTGGCGGCGACCCGGTGATGTATCAGCATATCTTCTGGTTCTTCGGACACCCAGAGGTCTACATCATGATTCTTCCGGCCTTTGGCATCATCTCCGAAATCATTCCGACCTTCTCGCGTAAAGCGCTGTTCGGCTACACGTCGATGGTCTACGCGACCGCGTCGATTGCGTTTCTGTCCTTTATTGTCTGGGCGCACCACATGTTTACCGTCGGCATGCCGTTGGGTGGCGCATTGTTCTTCATGTATGCCACGATGATTATTGCGGTGCCAACCGGTATTAAAGTCTTCAATTGGGTCGCCACGATGTGGCGTGGGTCCATGACCTTCGAGACGCCGATGCTGTTTGCACTGGGCTTTGTGATTCTGTTCACCATTGGCGGGCTGTCGGGCGTCATGCTGGCCATTGTGCCGACTGACTTCCAGTATCACGACACCTATTTCGTCGTTGCCCATTTCCATTACGTGCTGGTAACGGGTGCCATATTTGCCATCATGGCAGCGGTCTATTACTGGATACCGAAGTGGACCGGCTACATGTACGACGAGCGACTTGGCAAGATTCACTTCTGGTGGTCCACCATTTCGGTCAATGTGTTGTTCTTCCCTCAGCATTATCTCGGGCTGGCCGGCATGCCGCGACGCATTCCCGACTACGCCGTGCAGTTTGCTGAATTCAACCTGATCTCTTCGATCGGCGGCTTTGCCTTCGGCTTTGGCCAGCTGCTGTTCGTCTGGATCGTCATCAAATGCGTTCGCGGTGGCAAACAAGCCGAAGCGCGCGTTTGGGATGGTGCACGCGGCCTGGAATGGACGGTTCCCTCTCCGGCGCCACTGCATACCTTCGACACTCCGCCGGTGGTCACCGAAAACACCGAACACTCGGCCTACCTGCAGCGCTGAGTGCAACTCACGTCGATTCGTTATGAGTGAAGACATGCAGCCCACGGAGTCACGCAGGAAAGGCGTCTGGATCACGGTCGGTTCATTGGCCGTTACCGTGCTGATTATTTACGTTGCTTTCGTTGGACGCGGCGTATTCGGGTGGTTTTCATGATTGCAGCGGAAGATCAGGTCAAATCGACCAATGCTCAGACCATCGGCAAGCTGGTCGTCATTGCGGTACTGATGTTCGGCTTCGGCTATGCGCTGGTTCCGCTGTACGACAAGTTCTGTGAAATTACCGGACTTGGCGGCCGGACTGGCGATCAAGTGGCGGAGCTGTCAGAAAACCAGGCCGTCGACCCGAACCGTAGCGTCAAGGTGCATTTCGACTCGAACATCAATTCACAGCTGCCCTGGGATTTTGAGCCGGCTGAGACATTCATGGAGGTCAAGCCGGGCCAGATGTACGAGACCCATTATGTCGCTCGAAATCGCTCAAGCGTGCCAGTCGTCGCGCAGGCCGTACCGAGCGTGGCACCGGGTCAGGCAGCCTTGTATTTCAACAAGACCGAATGTTTTTGCTTCGAGGAACAGTTGCTGATGCCTGGCGAAGCCAAGGAAATGCCGGTTCGCTTCTTTGTCGATAGCAAATTGCCTGACAAGGTTGATCTGATTACGCTTTCCTATATTATTTATCGAAATGATGAAGCAACATCGCTGGCGAGCTCAAAATAAAATAACAGCGCGCGCCGTTCGTAACATCGGGAGTTCTCATGGCACAAGGTAGTTATTACGTTCCAGCCACGTCCAAGTGGCCGATCATCGGGTCCGTTGGCTTGTTTATTCTGGTCAGCGGTTTTGCCAAATGGATGAATGGCAGTGATCTTGGCCCATGGATGGCAGCCATTGGCGCATCCGTCGTTATCGCAATGATGTTCGGCTGGTTTGCCGATGTCATACGCGAATCCGAAGCAGGCATGTACAGCAATCAGGTAGGCGGATCCTTCCGGCAAGGCATGATCTGGTTCATTTTTTCCGAAGTCATGTTCTTTGCTGCCTTTTTCGGCGCACTGTTCTATGCGCGAATCTTTGCCGTGCCCTGGATTGGCGGCGAAGGCACCGGCGTCATGACCAATGAGTTGTTGTATCCCGGATATTTGCCCGTATGGCCAACCAACGGGCCAGAGAACCTGGGCGGTGACTTCAAGACGATCGGTGCGTTTGAGCTACCGATGATCAACACCCTGATTCTGCTGATTTCCGGGGTCACCATCACAGCTGCACACGTAGCGTTGAAGAAACTCAAGCGCAATGCGCTGATCTTCTGGATGGCCGCAACCGTTTCGCTGGGCGCGCTGTTCCTGTGTCTGCAGATGTTTGAGTATGTGCACGCGTATCAGGATCTTGGCCTGACGCTGGGCTCAGGTATTTACGGGTCGACCTTCTTCATGCTGACCGGGTTCCACGGCCTGCACGTCACCGTCGGCTCGATCATGCTGATCGTCATCACCCTACGCTGCGTGCGCGGCCACTTCGAGCCCAAGAATCATTTCGCCTTCGAGGCCACAGCATGGTACTGGCACTTCGTGGATGTGGTCTGGCTGGTACTGTTCGTCTTTGTCTACGTACTGTAGGGGTTAGGAATTCAACCGCAGATTACGCTGATTCCACCGATTCAAAAAAGCAAGCCTCGAAGTGTGTGATTAAAAACCAAGACGCCCTGAATGCCAAAAGGCACCAGGGCGTCTGGATTGTTTTATTCGATCTGCGGAAGCTGCGGTTCAGCTTGTAAAGATCAGGTCCGCTTCGGCGCCAGCATCATGACCATCTGGCGACCTTCCATGCGCGGGAACTGTTCGACTGAAACCAGATCTTCCATATCGGCTTCCACTCGCTTCAGCAAGTCCATACCCAGATCCTGGTGGGCCATTTCACGCCCGCGGAAGCGCAGAGTCACTTTGACCTTGTTGCCTTCCTCGATGAACCGATTCAGGTTGCGCATCTTTACGTCATAGTCGTGATCTTCAGTGCCAGGACGAAACTTGACTTCCTTGACCTGGATCTGCTTCTGTTTTTTGCGCTGAACCTGCTGCTTCTTGGACTCTTCGAACTTGTATTTACCCCAGTCCATGATTCGACAGACGGGTGGTTCAGCCTGCGGTGCGATTTCTACAAGGTCCATGCCTTGTTCTTCGGCCAGAGCAATGGCATCGGCAATACTCTTGATGCCTACCTGGTCACCATCAGCGCCCACGACGCGCACGTTGGGCGCAGTGATATCTTCATTGCGCCGGGTTCTTTTTTCAGTTGCGATGTCTAAATCTCCTGTCGGTTCAAAAAATAGTGGTGCTAGTCTGCAGTCGAGATGTCTGGAGACTGCCCACGTTCAGCATTCATCTGGCCGAGGTACTCAGCCACTTCATCCATCGAACGTGAGCCAAGATCCTTGCCATCTCTCCGGCGCAGGGCCAGCGTCTGATCCTGCATTTCCCGGTCTCCAATTACAACCAGGTAGGGGACCTTTGCCAGGGTCTGTTCGCGGATTTTAAATCCGATCTTCTCGTTCCTCAAGTCTGCTTCGGCTCTGAAGCCGCGCCGTCTCAGTTCATCAACCACATCAGCTGTGTAACCAGCCTGTCCATCGCTGATGTTCAGGACGGCAATCTGGACGGGCGCGAGCCACACCGGCAGTGCGCCTGAATAGTGCTCCAGGACAATGCCGATGAAGCGCTCCAACGAACCAAGCAGCGCACGATGCAACATGACAGGGCGACGCTCGCCACCTTCAGCCGTGCGATAGCTGGCATCAAATCGTTCCGGCAGGTTCAAATCAACCTGCAGAGTGCCACATTGCCAGTCGCGACCGATCGCGTCTCGCAGGACGAATTCAATCTTGGGCCCGTAAAAAGCGCCCTCGCCCGGATTGTAGCTGTAGTCCAGTTCCATGGAGTCCATGGCACCTTTCAGCGACGATTCCAGTTTATCCCAGGTCTCATCATCGCCAATTCGGTTTTCCGGTCGATCCGAAAATTTCAGTCGCACATCGTCGAAACCGAAATCGCGATACACCGACAAGTTCAATTCAATGACGCGACGACACTCCTCTTCCATCTGCTCTTCGGTGCAGTAGATATGGGCATCGTCCTGCGTAAAATGCCGAACCCGCATCAAGCCATGCAGCGCGCCAGAAGGCTCATAGCGGTGCACCTTGCCGAATTCAGCCATCCGAATCGGCAGGTCGCGATAGCTTTTCAGGCCCTGCTTGTACAGCGCAACCGATCCGGGGCAATTCATGGGCTTGAGCGCAAAGACGCGCTCATCCTCGGTTTGGGTCGTGAACATGTTTTCACGATAATTACCCCAATGGCCGGAGGTCTCCCATAGTGCGCGATCCATTACATCCGGCGTATTGACTTCAACATAACCGGCCTCGGTTTGGCGTTGCCGTACGTAATCGATCAGCAAGCGAAACAGTGTCCAGCCGCGCGGGTGCCAGAATACAGCGCCTGGCGCCTGTTCTTCAAACTGAAACAGCCCCAGCTGCTTGCCCAATCGACGGTGGTCACGTTTTTCCGCTTCTTCCAGGCGATGAAAATACTGCTTGAGCTGCTTCTTGTCGGGCCAGGCCGTGCCATAGATACGCTGCAGCATGGCATTATTAGAATTTCCCCGCCAGTAGGCACCGGCCAGCTTGGTCAGCTTGAATACACCCAACTTACCGGTCGAAGGAATATGCGGGCCACGACACAGGTCGATAAATTCGCCTTGCTTGTATAACGAGAGCGCCTCATCGGCCGGAATATCCGCGATGATTTCAGCTTTGTAGTCTTCGCCCTTGGATTTGAAAAAATCAATCGCCTCGTCGCGCGACATCGTTGTACGCGACACCGGCAGATCTTCAGCCACGATCTTTTTCATCTCGGCTTCGATCGCTTCAAGATCCTCCGGCTGGAATGGTTTTTCGGGTGCAAAGTCGTAGTAAAAGCCATTCTCGATGGTTGGGCCGATCGTGACCTGAGTGCCTGGATACAAGCGTTGCACCGCCTGTGCCATCAGATGCGCGGTCGAATGACGAATGATCTCGAGCCCGGCATCGTCCCGGCCAGTAATGATCTGAAGCTCGGCATCGTGATCGATCTCGAATGAAGTATCCACTTCATTTCCATCCACCACACCAGCCAGTGCAGCCTTGGCCAGCCCGGGCCCGATCGACTCAGCCACACCGGCCACGCTGATCGCCTGATCAAACGATTTCACACTACCATCGGGGAGCGTAATATTCGGCATACGAGCAAAACGACTTAAATGTAAAAGACAAGTCTCTAATTGTACCGAAGCCCAGCCCATCTTTGAGCAGGCGCATTCAATTCGAAACTATAAAAACACAGACCTGAACATGACCTAAAGAATTCAGCCCGATACCGCGCCGGTGATTGGCAGTCCTAAGGCCAATCACCGAACGGCGGGCCCAGATCCAAACCACAGAAAATAACCGAAAGTATACATTCC
>JGI12109J20283_12570981_pt1 | contig 73370 bp, 60 predicted proteins | sample ElkSlonscriptome_12_FD_20283 | JGI IMG/M metagenome (IMG submission 20283) | reverse complement strand
CGAGACCTGGCTGGCCCGTGGGCTGAATGCCTTTCAGGAATGTCTCCGCGCGCTGGGTGCGCCTGCACCGACCCCGGCCTGAAATTCTTTCCCCCCAAGTGTGAACAGTTACATTGACAATCAGATTCGCCAGACCGGGGAGCAGTTGCTATAATGCAGGCGATAGTTCTTTGGAACAGTCAGTAACTCTGAAACAGGCAGGGACACCATGCAAGCTACCGCACAACGACTACGCCCGATGAATATCGGTGACATCCTCGATACTACCTTTCGTATTTATCGTAGTAACTTCCTGCTCTTTATCGGCATCACGGCACTGCTGACAATACCGATGATTTTACTCCAGACGGTCATCACTTTTGCCTTTGGTGGCGTATTCACAGACTATATGGATTTCATGCAATCAATGATGATCGAGGGTCCGCGGCCTGATGCCCTGGCTGAGTTCTTAACCAGTAATATTATCCTGTTTGTGGTTGTCTCATTTCTGGCCGGGGTGCTACAGATCCTGGTGTTCCAGCAGTTGGTAACCGGCGCACTTACAAACGCCATTGCGCGGCGTTATCAGCAGGACGAACCCACTTCGGTGCTTGGCGCATATGATTTCGGCCTGGGTCGCATGGCGTCGCTGATCGGCGCGGCACTGGTCATAGGCCTGAGCATGCTGATTGTCTTCACACTGTTGTTTGGTTGTTTCATAGGTGTTGTGATCGCGTTGGGTGCGGGATCTGCGCAGAGTGAGAGCGGGCCGCTGTTCCTTGCATTTTTTATTTTCTTCGGCATCCTGGGGCTGGGTCTTTTAACCCTCCTGATTATGGCGTTTTTCATTGTGCATCTGATGTTCTTTCCGCAGATAGTTGTTCTGGAAGGGCGCGGGCCGCTTGAGGCGCTGCGCCGAAGCCGGCAACTTGTACGTGGTTCGTTCTGGCGCGTGCTGGGGACGGTTATCCTGGTTTACTTGCTGGTGCAGATCCTGGTATTTATCCCGGGTCTGATATTTGGTATTGGCATTAATGCTGTGTTTAGTGATCCGTTCCGGGATTTTGCTATCCGGCAGTCCTTCTCAACGCTGGTCGGCTATATTTCACAAATACTGTTTTTGCCGATCAGTATTATTGCCTATACCCTGCTCTACTATGATCTGCGGGTGCGCAAGGAAGGCTATGATCTCCAGTTGCTGGCCCAGGATTATGCGGCTCCCGGCGTGCAGTAGGTGCCACCCAGGATTGCCGACCGCCGATCTACCCGGGAGGAACGCACGATGACCCTCAGATACTGTCTTTCATGGAGGCACCGTCTCCTGCCGGCACTGCTCATGGGATGGATTGCCGGTATGTTGGCGCTCCCCGTCAGCGCACAGACAACCACACCCAATCTTGCCACGTATGAACAGTGGCTGCGCGCGGCACGCATTGCGGCACAGCGCGATGATCGCCTGGGGTTAGAACAGGTTGCGGCCAACCTGATTGATACAACCATGGTTATGTTACCCGATGAAACCACCGTGCCGGTCGATAACCAGTGGTTGCGCGCGGCGTTGGACACGGCGGAGCCCGATCTGCAGGCGATTGATATGCGCCTGGGTGCGCTCCTCGATGCGCTGGCGCAACCGGATCGAACGGTGCCCAAAGATGCCCGCGAGCAGTTGCACACTATTCTGAGTCGCCCGCCATTTGCCACCGCCGAAGCCGGCGGTGGCCTGATTGCCGGCTTCTTCGACTGGATCGTCCGTCTGCTGGCCCGACTGTTTCGTCCGTTCGATGTGGGCGCCGGGACCGGTCAGGCAATAACCTGGTTTTTTGCGATCGTGGGCGGCCTGCTCATCATCGGCGTGCTGGTCTATCTCCTGCGCGGGATGCAATTCTCACTGACCCGCGAAGCAGTGGTCGCTGACGATACAGACGATCCGGAAGCTAACCTGACCGCCAATACTGCGCTGCAGCAGGCTTCGACCCTGGCGCACGGTGGCGATTATCGCACGGCGGTTCGTTACCTCTACCTCTCATCACTGCTATGGCTCGATGAGCATCGGTTGCTGCGCTACGACCGGGCACTGACCAACCGGGAATATCTGGAACGGCTCCGTGATAATGCCGAGGTGCGAGCGGCGCTTTCCCCGATCATCGATACGTTTGACCGGGTCTGGTATGGGCATGCCCCCCTTGACGATGAAGGTTTTGCCGCGTATCGCCGGCAGGTCGATAATTTGCGCCGGAGTAGAGGTTAAGGGTCAGGGCCAATACCGTTCAAATAACAGGAGGTACGCGGTCGTTGACCCGACGGCAGATTCCGCCGCCGGCAGGGCGGAAGATACCATCCTTGTTCACAACATGGTTGCACGTTGTGCAACCATGTTGTGAACAAGAAAAACAGGACCATGCTGCCACCGGCGAATCAGGCCGTTCATCCAGGCAAATGCCTCATTTGAAAGCCCACCGCGTAAGTCGTGTCAAATAACAGGAGGTACGCGGTCGTTGACCCGACGGCAGATTCCGCCGCCGGCAGGGTGGAAGATACCATCCTTGTTCACAACATGGTTGCACGTTGTGCAACCATGTGTGTGAACAAGAAAAACAGGACCATGCTGCCGCAGGCGCATCGAGCCGTTCATCGAAACAAACGCCTGATTTGGAGTCTACCGCGTACCTCCTGTTATTTGAACAGTATTGCCGTTAACCCCCATTCCGATTCCTCGTATTATGTTGGTCACTCCTATGCGTTACACTAACCAGGGGACCGTTGATGGCAGGTTCCCGTGTGAGCATGGGCTACGTCCATGTTGCCGGACCGGGTATGGTTGCCGGCACGAGAGAAACATAGCATCTGGAGAGGATGATGGAAGCGCTGGAACATCTGGCTCTGGCAGCGCTCTTGTGGGATCTACCGGGAGTGCTGGCGGCCACCCCAACCGAGATTTCTCCGGCGGCACAACGGTTGCTTGACCTGACGCGCCTGGAGGATCAACCAGTATCGGCGGCGATCCTGGAGCAAGCACGGCAATATGCCGGCAGCGCAGCACAACCACAGCCGGGTTTGCCGGATCAACCACTGCGCGCGATCTTCAGCCGGGTACAGATCAGCCGGCAGCAGTCGTTGCAACCATCCTATTACCAGGTTGCCCCGCTCCCGGCGACCCAAGCCTCCCTGGAGGTTCTGTTTCCCCAGTCGGAGCCGGATATGTCCGGGGTGGCAGCGCATCTGCAGCACCTGGCCCGCGAACTGGACTGGCTGGCAACCACAGTCGATTGCTCCCGGTTTACGCAGATTTATACCCATCTGCCGGCGCTACTCCAGCGTTATGGATCGTGTCTACCCGGTGGTTCGCCTGATGTGTCGCTCTTCGACACGGCCCGGTTAACCAGCGCGATTGCCGTCTGCATCTACCAGTACCATACCAACCGGCTTACCGTAGCAGATGTTCAGGCAGAAACTCAGTCCCGACGCTTCTGCTTGCTGGCAGGTCAGTTGACCGAGTTTCAGGACTACCTGTGTGATATTGCCCACGCCGGGCCAGGTGGGGTAGCACATCGTCTACGGGGCCGCGCGCTCTACCTGCAGACTCTGGTCGATCTGGTTGGGCAGCAGATGGCACGGCGGTTTGGGGTGCCGGACGGCAATCTGATTATGGCGACCGGGAATACCTGCTACCTGCTGCTCCCCAACCGGGATGCTGTTGCAATGATCATTCAGGAATTGCGCCAGACAATCGACACCTGGTTGCAGCAGCACTTCAATGGCGAAATCGGGCTGAGTCTGGCGCACCTGAGCTTTGCCGGTGAGCAGTTCCAGGCGAGTAGTTCCACACGGAGCGGCTTTGGCGAGCTGTTGAGCAGATTACAGCAACGGCTCCAGCGGGAACAGCAACGGCGCGCCCATACGGTCTTGACTACCGACGGCGAGTGGGATGAAGCCGCTTTTCTGCTCCAGCGGGATTTTCAGGAAACCGGGGTCTGCACCGGTTGCGGAAAATTCCCGGCAGTCCACCCGGAGATGCTATGCCGGCAGTGTGCGCAGGATCTCGTCTGGGGGCGTCTGCTGCCCCAGGCCCGCTACATTGCCTACTACCAGGGCTATCCGGAAGCTGCCGATGCAACAGTCCGGCCCCTTCCGTTCAACTGCGCTGTCCGGTTATTGCCGGCCGGTTGGCCGGCTGACGCCGGGGAGCCTTACCTGGTTGTGCAACTCAACGACCCGCAGATCCATGATCTAGCCGCGTACCCGGCCACGTTTCGCTACCTGGCAACCCACATTCCCAGCGGGCAGCCTACTGAACCGTTGACCTTTGCCGCAATCGCGGACCGGGCACGCGGCCGCGCACTGCTCGGCTATCTGAATGCCGGTCTGGATGACCTGACGATCCGGCTGACTGAGGGACTGCGGCGTGATAACGACGGCTATGATACGATCGCCAACATTGCCACGTTGAGCCGGCGCATCGATCAGTTCTTTTCCGGCCGGTTGCAGCAATTGCTCAGTCAGCCCGCGGCCGATACGGAGCATGACTATCGTGACTGTTACACGATCTTCGCCGGTAGCGACGAGTTTTTGCTGGTAGGCCCCTGGGATCGGGTCGCTGACCTGGCATGCGCAATGCGTGACCAACTCACGCGGTTCGTGGGAGGGAATCCCGATATCACTATGTCCGCCGGTATCCGGTTTGCGCCGGATGATTACCTGCCGGTACAGGCTGCGCGCAACGTCCGTGAAACCCGCGCAGCGTCCCGGCTCACGAATGGAGCAAATGATCTGGGACAGAGCGGCAATTGTCTAACTCTCCTGGACGATACGCTGTCCTGGGATGAGGCGCGGCATATTCTGGCACAGATTGCGCTATTACAGCCGGGAGTGGATCATCTAACTACAACACTACTCGGCAACCTGATCGAGTATGGCCGGCACTACCGCCGCTGGATGGATACCGGCGCGGGCGAAGGACTGCGCTACAAAGCGCGTTTTGCCTACACTATCGCCCGCGCCTTGCGCAAGGGGCATCCCGCCATATATCATTGGGCCGATACCTTGCTTCAATCACTACACACCAGCCGGCCAGATCCGTCGATGCGGCATCTGGAGTTGATCGCAACCTATCTGCTATACATCAAGCCACAAAGGAGCAGCCATGAGCAGAAAAGATCGCCGTAAACAGCCGACACATTACAATGGGCAGATGCAGGGATATCCGGGACATTCCCAGGCGGATGTCGGCACGACGTTCCGGTTTGGCACGGGTTATCTACGCGAGGGCTACTTTACGTTGCAGGACGGCAAGCCCTACCTGCGTCCCGAAGTCATCGATACGCTGGCAATTGATGTTGCCAAGTTACTGGGCAACCGGCTCATTCTGGGGCGGCGGCGGATGAAATTCAGCCAGTTACGCGAATTTTTTCAGGAACTACGTTCTCTTGAGGTACACCTCGACTACTCACACGACTTTGAGGCGATCAAAACCAAACTCGGCAAGCTCAAGGGGCAGGTGGCCTATCAGGTTGGGCGCGAAATTGTCCCGGAAGAATTCAAGCTATTTATTGATCGAAATATCGAATTGGCAATGCGTGATGAGCAAAGTTTTCGCCAGGGTTTTGTGCAACATTTTACCAGTGTCCTGGCCTATTTCACCTACTACCATCGAGACAAAGAATAAAAGAGAATTGTGGACCCGGCTTTACGCATGGGAACGTGCGCTTCCGGCGCAATAGATGAGGGATGAGCATGGCCCGTCTGCTTAAAACCTACCGCAACATCTCAGGAACGATTGTATGCCGCACTGGTCTGCGCATCGGCGGTGCGGCCGAGAGCCTGGCAATCGGGAGCCTGGACAATACCGTCATCCGGCATCCGCTTACCGAAGAACCCTATATTCCCGGTTCGTCGCTCAAAGGCAAAGTGCGCACGCTACTCGAATATCGCTATGATCGGCGTGACCGCCACAACCAGACGAAAGGTCAGACCGACCGTGACGATGGTGGCCCCTGCGAGTGTGGTCTCTGTCTGATCTGTCGGGTCTTTGGCGCACATAAGAATCCACACCATCGTTTGGGCCCGACGCGCGCCCTGTTCCGCGATGCGCTGCTGCATGACACTTCGCGGCAGGAATTGCGAGAGGCGTTGAGCGCGAAGGGTATCCTCTTTGCTGAGGTGAAAGTAGAGAATAGGGTTAGACGGACAACCGGCATTGCCGAGCATCCGCGTACCCAGGAGCGTGTGCCGGCGGGCACGATGTTTCACTTCGATATCTCCGTACGCATTTTCGATGACGATGACGAAGCGGCGATCATCGGCTTGCTTAAAGAGGGGCTCACCCTGCTTCAGCAGGACTACCTGGGAGCATCGGGGAGCCGGGGCTACGGTCAGATTCAGGTGTTGCCGGATGAGTAAAATGTCGCATGAGATGTTGACCTATCGGGCAACGATTCATCCCTACAGTGCAACCCGCTCACCCTGGCAGGCCGACATGCTCTTTGGGCATCTCTGCTGGTTGATCCGCTACGAGGAAGGCGAGTCCGCGCTGCTGGAATTTCTGGAGTTTTATCGGCGGGGAGAGCCGCCAATGCTCTTCTCGAATGGCTTTCCGGGCAACTGGCTACCGCGCCCGCTGCTGCCGCCACCCGCCATGCCGGCTGATCAGCCGAAACATGCCCGGTTGCAGGCAAGGCACCAGACGCACGCCACCGAGAATCAGCCCTGGCTTGATCTGGAAGCATTCAATATGCTACGCTCCGGCAGACCACTGCCGCTTGCCACCACCCGACCCCGGTTGAGCAGCGAGCGCACCATTTTCAAACAGCCGGTTAACCGGCTGTCCGGTAGTTCAACCATCCCAACATCCCCCACCGATGACCCTGATCAGGATACCCGCTACCCCGCTACGGAACTGGCGTACCTGGATCGTACCACAGTTCACCCGGCGGGACTCGACATCTCGATGTATGTGCGGGTACGGGATACGATCTGGGCGCGGCGCGCGGAGAATCTACTGCAGCGACTATCCCGTAGCGGCTACGGTGCCAAAAAGTCGTCCGGGTATGGACACTTTGAGGCAATCTGGGAGCGGTTTGCTGGGTTTGACGCCGATCCGCCCGATGCAAACGGGTTTATCAGCCTGTCGCACTGGACACCGGCCCGCAGCGACCCCACAGATGGCTTTTATAACCTGATGGTCAAGTATGGTAAGCTGGGCGAAGAACTGGCAACAAGTGCCAACCCGTTCAAGTTCCCGCTGATAATGCTGACTGCCGGGTCAGCCTTCTATGCCGATGCGCCGATTCGGGACTGGTACGGGCGACTGGTGACGGGGATTGCGCCGGTTAACCCGGGCGTGGTGCAGTATGCCTTTGCGTTTGCCCTGCCCGCACGGCTAACGGGGGAGCCTTCAGCGTAATGCTCCCGGAGGACTTTCACCTGAGCCGCTACCGCTTCGACCTGGAGGCGGTTGATCCGTTGCATCTGTCGGCCTATCCGGGCCGCACCTTGCGGGGGGGCTTTGGCCATGCCTTTAAAAAGATGGTCTGTGCCCAGACCGACTGGCGTGCCTGTACGCCCTGCCGGCGCGGGAACGCCTGCCCCTACGGGTATATCTTCGAGCCCACCCTGCCCGCCGATAGTCCGGTCTTCCCCGGCATGCACGAAGTCACGCCGCCATTCATTATCGACGCCGCCCAAATCCGGCAGCAGTTTTACCAACCCGGTGAGCAACTCGCCTTTGAAGTTGTGCTTGTCGGCCGCGCCGACACCTACCTGCCCTACTTTCTGCTGGCCTTTCAGGAGTTGGGCCGCATGGGACTGGGCCACCCGCCCGGACGCTATGTTGTGCAGCGCATCAGTGCAGTGCATCCCTGGCAGTCGGTTGAAGAATTGATCTACGATGGCGTCAATCTGCGGGTGGGTGAGTGCAACCTGCGTGTACGCGAACCAGATATAACCACCCGGGCCGAACTGCTCTCAACCCGCCAGGTGACACTGCACTTCCTGACGCCGACACGCATCAAGCATCGGCAGCAGTTTGTCACCGTGCCGGCGTTCCATGTTCTAGTGCGCGCACTGCTGCGGCGGATCTCAACTCTGGCGGCAGTCCACTGCGGCGCGGCATGGGACGCCGACGTTCACAGACTGATTGCGGCGGCGGAAGCAGTAGCGATACGGGAGCAGGCGCTTGACTGGGCAGTCCAGGGGCGCTTCTCCGGTCGTCAGCAGCAACGCCTCGACCTGAGCGGCCTGGTTGGTTCCATCACCTACGCGGGCAACCTGGAGCCCTTCCGTCCGCTGCTGACACTGGGCGCGCTGGTCCATGTAGGCAAAGCGGCGGTGCTGGGGCATGGAAAGTATCGGGTGGAGAGTGGTTGACGCCATCCAGATGATCACCTATCATTAGATCGGCTGTTGCGGATGGTTTTGCCCCGACAAAAGGGGATTGCAGTAGTCGTGCGACGCATAGTGGCTCTACAACGCCAGTGCCCCGCCCAAAGGGGATGTCGTAGCGCCGGCAGAGCGGGGGCGCAGAGAAGATTTTCTCCGCGCCCCCGCTCTTTTGATGGGCAGTGTTATCGCGTTGCCTCACCCGGCCACATCGGCCTCGGCGCGCTCCAGGGTTGAGCCGATGCTGAAGTACTTCGCCTCGGGGTGGTGAATCACAATCGCCGCTGTGCTCTGCTCGGGCACCAGTTGGAAGGCACTGGTCAGCGAGACGCCGATGCTATCCGAGGGCAGCAGTTTAAACAACTGCACATGGTCCTCCAGATCAGGACAGGAGGGGTAGCCCCAGGAATAGCGCCGCCCCTGCGAACCACTCAGCCCCAGGCCGCGCTGGATCATGCGGTTGGTATACTCGGCCAGCGCTTCGGCCAGCGACACCCCCAGCCCATGGATGAAGTAGCCCCGGCTGTAATCACCCTCACGTTGGAGCCGGTCGCACAACTCGGTAATCTTGTCACCGACGGTGACAATCTGGAAGGCCGCCACATCCACGCGCTCACTCTCTACACTGGCGAAGTAGTCCGCCAGACAGAGATGCTCACCCCGGGGTTGGCGCGGGAAGCGGAACCGGGTCACCTCGCGTAGGGCGGCTTTGTCCCCCGCGCGCGCCAGATAGGAGACCGGATCGTACACAATCAACTCATTGCCTGCGCGCTGCGCCGGGAAGTAGCCATAGGCGATCTTGGGTTCGAGCCAGCCGTCACGCTCGGACTCGCGGCGCAGATCGCGCAGCCGCAGATCAAACTCAAGGCGCAGCCGCTCCCACTGCTCGCCTTTGGTATTTTTCGCCCCCCACTGTAGCCGGTAGAGCGAGTTGATATCCAGGCAGTCGAACAGTTCATCAAAGTGAACCCGGCGTACCACCTGCGCCCCCCAGAAGGGCGGCGTGGGGATGGGCACATCCTGCGAAACATTCGAGCGCTCTTCACCCGCGCCCTGCTCACGCCCAACATCGGCCATCACCATACGCCCGCGCTGCGGCTTGTTGAGCGCCTGCGCTGCTTCCTGGATGCGCTGCTCAACAAAGGCATCGCGCAATTGCGGGTCGGCGAGTTTGTCCACTGTCTGAAGCCCTTCAAAGGCATCTTTGCAGTAGTAGACCCCCGGCTCATAGGGGCGTTCGCCCTCGACAAACAAGATCCGCTGCCCATACTGCTTGTTGATCGCCGCGCCACCCACCAGCACCGGGAACTTCAGGCCGCGCCGGTCAAGCTCCTGCACACAGAGCGGCATCTGCTTGCTGGTGCTGACCAGCAGCGCCGAGAGCCCAATAGCGCTGGCCTGAACCTCGACCGCTTTTTCCACGATGGTGTTGATCGGCACCTGTTTACCCAGGTCGTAAACCTCATAGCCGTTATTCGACAGAATGGTATTCACCAGGCTCTTGCCAATATCGTGAACATCGCCATAGACCGTTGCCAGCACCACGCGGCCCTTGCTGACACCTTCCTGCTTCTCCAGGAACTGCTCCAGGTGGGCCACGGCTTTCTTCATCACCTCGGCACTCTGCAACACGAAAGGCAGGATCAACTCACCCGCGCCGAAGCGGTCGCCAACATCTTTCATGGCAGGCAGCAGCACATTGTTGAGCACATCCACGGCAGCGGTGCTGATGGTGGCGTTGGTCTTGCCGAGCCGGGCCAGTTCGGCCTGCGGATCAACTTCAAGGCGCTCCTGCAGGGCCACATTGATCTGCTGGTCAACCCCTTCGCGTTTACGATGCAAGATCTGGTAGTGAATTTTCTCGTCGGTTGACATCCCCTCGGTCGGGTCGGCTTTCTCGGCCTGGGTTGTCTGCGTCCCGGCCTGAGAAAAATAGTCGATAAAGCGGGCCAGAGCTTCCTCGTGGCGGTTAAAGATCAGATCCTCACAAATCGTACGCGCCTCCTGGGGAATTTCCGCATAGGGCAGCGTATGTTGCGGGTTGACCATCGCCATATCCAGTCCGCCCTGCACTGCGTGGTAAAGGAAGACGCTGTTGAGCGTAGCGCGGGCATGCGGCGCAACCCCAAACGAGAGATTACTGACCCCCAGGCTGGTCAGCGCGCCCGGCAGATGCTGCTTGATCAGCCGCACCCCTTCAATCGTCCACCAACCCTCATCCCGCAGTTCCTCCTGCCCGGTGGTAATCGGGAAGGTGTTGACATCAAAGATCAGGGCATCGGGGGGCAGGCCATACTCCTGCGTGGCAATCTCATAGATGCGCCGGCAGATGCGCAACTTGTCTTCGGGTGTGTGCGCCATTCCCTCTTCGTCAATTGCCATACCGACAACCGCCGCGCCATAACGCACTGCCAGCGGGAGCGTCTCGTCGATCTTCTTACCGCGCCCCCCCTCCAGGCTGGTACTGTTGAGGATCGGGCGGCCGGGATAGACCTGGAGCGCCGCTTCAAGCACCTCCGCCTCGGTGCTGTCAAACATCAACGGGGCTTCCACTCCCATCGAGAGCGTCTTGACCAGTTGCACCATCTGATCCCCTTCGTCGGCGCGCTCAGTCATTGCCACACAGACATCCAGCACATGCGCCCCGCCATCCACCTGATCGCGCGCAATCTGCAGAATGCTTTCGTAGTCATCGGCCAGCAGCAGTCGTTTGACTTTGCGACTGCCCAGGCTATTGACCCGCTCGCCGATGATCAGCGGACGGGGATCCTGGTGCAGCGCAACCGCGCGCATCCCGGAAGAAACAAACGGTTCCTGAGTCGGCGTAACGTCCGTCAGTTGATCCGCGCGCACCACCTCAGCTAACCGGCAAATATGGTCCGGGGTTGAGCCACAACAGCCACCCACGATACGCACACCAAACTCGCGCACAAACGCACCCAGCGTGTGGGCCATCGGCTCCGGCTCCAGCGGGTAGACCGCGTTGCCCTCGACATTGATCGGCAGACCGGCGTTGGGAATACAGCTTACCGGCAGACGAGTATGCGCGGTCAGATAGCGGATCGACTCGCGCATATGCTCGGGGCCGGTGGAGCAGTTGAGGCCCACCACATCGACCCCCAGCGCCTCAACCGTGGTCAAGGCACTGCCAACATCAGTCCCCAGCAGCATCCGCCCGCTGGTATCGAGCGTCACCTGCGCCTGCAGGGCAACCGGGCGCGGGGCGGCAGCAATCGCCTGCCGGCAGCCCAGGATCGCCGCCTTGACCTCGAGGATATCCTGGCTGGTCTCGATCAGCAACACATCCGCGCCGCCATCGATCAGGGCGCGCCCCTGCTCATCAAACAGGATCACCAGTTCATCAAAGGTGATATCGCTCAGGTCCGGATTGTCGGATGAGGGCAACTTCCCGGTGGGGCCCATTGAGCCGGCGACAAAACGCAGCCGCCCGTCCAGCGCGGCGAAGCGATCGGCGACGCGACGCGCCAGGGCAGCGGCATTGTGATTAATGTCATACGTCTGATCGGCGAGCCCCCACTCCTCCAACCGCAGCCGGGTTGACTGAAACGTACAGGTTTCTATGACATCAGAACCGGCTTCCATAAACGAGCTATGGATCTGCTCAATGACATCGGGGCGGGTAATGACCAGATAGTCGCGACAGCCTTCGGTTTCGGGGCCACCATAGTCGGCAGCAGTCAGGGTAAAGGTGTCAATACTTGTGCCCATCGCACCATCAAATACGAGCACACGCTCGGCAAGGGCGGCCAGGTAGGGTGATTTATCATTTGTTTGTGTCACGAAAACCTCGTTAGTTTATGTTGCTATAATCAACAAGCGATTAAAGAGTGCAAACCTCGTCGGATACTGCGCGAGTCATGTGTTATTTCACACACAAAAGCCCGCACGCTGGTGGTGCAGGCTTGAGCAGTGTGCATATCGCCTCATCTTCCAGCTTGCGCTGCCGGAGTTAGCACCTTCCCGAATAAGTCCTGAATTTTGACGATTGAGCATTAAGTTGTATATGTGTGCCAGTACAACTCAAACCGCAAAACTCAAAACTTCTCTGGGGTTGCCGGGGCTTCACCGGGCCGATCCCTCTGCCCCTCTTGATGAGAATCATCTGGTTGTTCTACCGCGAGTATAGCATAGGGCGCGAAGAAGTGTCAACAATATTAATTTATTTCGGTCGGGGTAGAGGTTGGCGTCCCACCTCCGGGAATACGACAGGTAAACTCGTCTACCAGTTCGCGGGTACCACGCACCTGCACTTCCAGGGGGTAATCGCCGGGACGCTCTTCGCCAACAATCAACTGCAGCGCATACGCACCACGCGCGTCGCTGGTTGTCCCACCAACAGCACGGTCACCAAAGTAGAGCAGCAGCGCAGCGTTAGGTGGACCCTGCCCCTCAACCGGCACGGGTACGCCGGGAATGCAGATCAGCACATCCGAATCGGGGATGGGCGTGCTGGTTGGGGTCGCTGTTGCTTCCTGGCGCGCTGATCTGGGCGTATTCGTCGGCTCAGCTTCGGTTTCATCTTCGTCTTCGTCTACTTCGAAGGTACTGGTCGGCGTCCGGGTTGCGGTTCGGGTTGCGGTGGGGGTTGCGGTATTGTCCGTATTATTGGTTGTACTACTATTACTGTCGGAAGTAGCATCATCATCATTCTGGCGAGCAACATCAGTCTGACGCGCCGCTGATGTTTCCTCAATTGAACGATCCTTGGCTTCTGCGGTTTCGGTTGCACACACAGGATATGCAGAATTCCCCGGATCACAAACATCCCCGGTTTCAGCCTTGCTCTTAGCTACTTGCGTTTCCTCAAAACAGACAGGATATGCCGAGTTCCCCGGCTCACATTCACTCTGCCGAGCCGGGGCAGCACTGGGAGCGGTCGGACTGGTAAGGGCTGACACAATTATAATCAAGGCTACCATCATCACACCCAGGGGCCAGATGAGACTACGTTGTGACATGGTTATTCCTCTCCTCATCACGGGCCATACAAAAAATACACTCGCCAGGGACTATACCATACTGCTGTCAGGTGTGGCAACTGACAGATCAGTATGACAATATTACGGTTCTGTTATCAGACATGCCGGGGGTTGTGAGGCTTTTGGCAGTGTTGAAGTTCAATATCGTTGCATTGTTCGTAGATGGGTATCCGGCAACTATCCAATAGTTGGTCCAGTTGTTAGCATACACGACTGATCAGATTTGGAATAGAGGACGAAGGTACTAAAGATGCCTGGTATCCTGGTATCGTAGGGGGATTTACCGGACAATGGCATGGCAGTGGAGCACAGTAGGGATGTGCAGCAGCGCGTCCCTACGCGGTGAAAGCATACGGACGCACTGCGCAGTTCTACGTACTGTGCATCTCATCCGGGGTGTGCGGGAGTTCCTCGCGCCCGCGGCGGGCGGTACTCCCAATCGCCAGTCCGGCTGAGAGGAGAATGAGGTTCTTGATAACAAACTCCCCATCTTTGGTCAACAATAGCGGGTTGTTATGCTTGAAATTATTTTCCGGCCGGACGATAAAGGTCAGAAATGTTCCGGCCAGTTGCAAAAAGAACAAGAGCATCGTCGGGCGCAGGGCGACCCGGAAGAGCAGCGCCAGACCAATGGCGACCTCACCCAGGCCCAGGACCGGCACAAACAGCTTGCGCGGCAGGAAGGGAACGGTCTTCGCCGCCAACTCGGACACCGGACTGACACCAAACACCTTGAGCGCCCCAAACCAGATGTATGTCACCCCCAGGCTTATGCGCAGCAGCGGAATGGCGGAGTCGGCCATGGCATCGGTGATCTGCCGGTCAACGCTTTCGATTGAATGCCGGGTGTTTTGCATTGGGTTCTCCTTGTACAAGTTAGCCGCAAGCCAACGCGGTACAGACTATGGACTATCATCGCCATAGCAGGATCGGTGCCGGCGATAAGGTTGTAAGCCGCCGCCTGTCGCTACGGGTGCGACATAAGTCCTGGTATAATGACGCTTCAAACCAGCGCGCAGCACCACCCGGCCGTTGCTCAGGAGATCCGGTTAAGGCTGGGATATGATCCGGCCCCACTTTTTACCGGCGGTTCCCTGGCGAGTGTAACATCCGAACTGCTGGAGCGGGTAAAAGCTGCGCGCCGGACAGGACAGGATGAGCGTCGGGCCATTGCGCAACGGATAGCGGCGCGCCTGCGACAACGCTAAACAATTTGCCACAAAACCAGGTGGCAACGGCATACCACCCGGCATGGACTATGCTGTTATCACACTATAGGAATAGCAAGACGGAGAGCGAAATATGCAATCAGTTACCGATATGGTGATCCTTATTACCGGCGCAACCGATGGGATTGGACGGCAGGCCGCGCATGAACTTGCGGCGGCGGGCGCGACCGTCCTGGTGCATGGGCGCAATCCGGAGCGGGGCATGGAAACACTGGAGGAGATTCGTTCCGCCACCGGCAGTGAACGGTTGCACTATCTACAGGCCGATTTTGCCGCCCTGTCTGAGGTGCGGCAGTTGGCCGATACGGTGCAGTCCCAGTTTGATCGGCTGGATGTGCTGATCAACAATGCCGGGATCGGGCCAGGCAAACGCGGCGCGGAGCGCACCACGAGCAGCGATGGCTATGAACTGCGCTTCGCGGTTAACTACCTTGCGTCCTTTTTGCTGACCCATCTGCTGTTGTCGCGGCTGCGCCAGTCAGTACCCGCCCGGATCGTGAATGTCTCCTCGGTGGGGCAGAGTCCGATTGACTTTAATGATGTCATGCTGGAACAACAGTACGCCGGGATGCAGGCCTATCGCCAGAGCAAACTGGCCCTGATCATGTTTACCGTTGAACTCGCCGGACAACTGCCACCGGAAGAGATTACCGTCAATAGTTTGCATCCCGGTTCGCTGCTGGATACCAAGATGGTGCGCGAGACCTTCGGCGAACCGATGGGCAGCGCGCAGTCAGGAGCCGAGGCGCTGGTCTACCTCGCCACCTCGCCCGATCTTGCCGGCGTCACCGGGAAGTATTTCGACCAGCAGCGCGAGTCGCGCGCCAATGCGCAGACCTACGATGCCGCTGCCCGCCGCCAACTCTGGCACCTGAGCGAGGAGTTGACCGGGATCAACTGATCATATGTATGACACGCGTTACGCGGTGGGAGTTTGGACCACGAACAACACGAATCTGGCAGGGGGGAACCGAACATGCTTGTTCACACATTAGCTCGGAGAGCCAATGTGTGAACAAGACAAGAAAAGCACCTTGCTGCCGCAGGCGATGGCTGCGTTTTACTGGGTAAGACACCCGACTTGATTGCCCACCGCGTAAATTGTATAAATGAGGAATTTTATGCATAAAGAAACTATCGCTATTCACACCGGCAATATCCAGGATAGTACGGGAGGGGTGGTCAGTCCGATCTTCCCCGCCACCGCGTACGCGTATCTCGATGCGGAAACACCGATCTATCCGCGCTATTTCAACACGCCCAACCAGGCGGCCATCGTCCAGAAACTCTGCGCGCTGGAGGGTGCCGCGGACGGTATCCTCTTTAGTTCCGGAATGGCGGCGGTCAGCGCGGTGATGCTGGGGTTGCTACAACCCGGCGATCATGTTGTGCTGCTGGCCGGGCTCTACGGCGGCACGCACGCCTTTGTCACGAGCGAGTTTGCGCGGCTCGGCATCAACTATTCGTTTGCGGCCGCCGACCGGGAGAGCCTGACGGCGGCGATCACCGAGCACACCCGCATGATCTATGTTGAGTCGCCTACCAATCCGCTCATGACCATTGTGGATCTGCCGGGACTGGCGGAAGAGGCACGGGCGCGGGGCATCACCACGGTGATCGACAACACCTTTGCCTCGCCAATCAACCAGAACCCCATCCGCCATGGCATCGATCTGGTACTCCACAGCGGCACCAAATATCTTGGGGGGCATAGCGATGTCTGCTGCGGCGTGGTGCTGACCGATGCCGACCGCACAGCGCAGATCCTGAGCCGGGCGATCCACTTCGGGGGCAACCTCAACGCGCTGACCTGCTACCTGCTGGAGCGCAGCCTCAAAACGCTCAGCCTGCGCGTCGAACGGCAGACCCAGAACGCCGGGAAGATCGCGGCCTACCTGGAGCAGCATCCCGCCGTTGCGCGGGTCTACTATCCCGGTCTGCGCAGCCATTCGGGTCACACGGTTGCCGCCGCTCAGATGGAGGGCTTTGGTGCGATGGTTTCGTTTGATCTACAGGCGCCGCTCCCGCGGGATCCATTTCTGCGTAGCCTGCGCCTGATCACGCCGGCGCTGAGTCTGGGAGGAGTAGATACAACGATCTGCGCCCCGGCGGTGACATCGCACGCAAAGATGACGGCGGACGATCGGGCACGCTTTGGCATTGGCGACAATCTGCTGCGGCTGTCGGTCGGCATTGAGCATGTGGAGGATCTGATCGGCGACCTGGAGCAGGCGTTCCAGACGCAATAAGCGCTAATCCCGCAACGGTCGGCGCAGGCCTTTGGGATAGGCATTCTTGATGATCCCCTGGGCGCGCCGCCCCCAACTGATCGGAAAACCGGAGACTGTGAGCAGCAGCCAACCCGCCGGCCCCGGCTCCGGCAGCGGATGCCCCTGCAGATAGCGCGCGAGGCGTGGGTCATCCGGCGCGAGATCAAGACGCTGCTGCACCCCGGCAGCAGGCAGCGCCAGCGCCAGGCTGTGCGCGGGGATAAACCGATCACGCTGGAGCGTACCCAGCCAGAGCCCCGCGCGCACCACGCTAACACCGGCAAACGGCGGCAGATCCTCAGGCAGCGCGTAGATCTGGCTGCCCCGGCTGATCAGATGCATACCTTCAGCGGGATCGTGGGTCAGCGTGGCCGCAACAAAGGAGTGCCACGCCGCACATACCGCTCGGGGCGCGCGCTCCAGCGCGGCGGCGGACAGGTCAACCGCTTCCCCGGCAGTACGCTGGAGCAGTGCCACAAAATGGCCCTCCCCCGGCACCCGATGCGGCCAGAGCCGCGCCATCAGCACCAGTTCCGGCCGGGTCAGATCGGCAGCAACCCAGTCGGCGCGTCCCGGGTCGGCCTGGGGTAGCGTTATCGCCCGCAGTTCAAAGTCGGGATGCTGCGCCAGGAAGTGTGCCACCACCTGCTCATCCTCCTCCGGAGCAAAGGTGCAGGTGCTGTAGGCCAGCAATCCGCCGGGCCGCACCAGGTCGGCGGCCGTCGCCAGCAATCGTTGCTGCCGCACGCTGCACCCCTGGACCGTCTTCGCGCTCCACTCCTGCCGGGCTGCGGCCGATTTGCGAAACATCCCCTCGCCGGAGCAGGGCGCATCAACCAGCACCCGATGGAAGCATGCACCCCAGCGCTCTGCCAGTCGCTCTACCGACGCATTCGTGATCAGCGCATTACGCACACCCCAGCGCTCCAGGTTGCTTGCCAGAGCTGCGGTACGGCTACGCTCAAGTTCATTCGCCACCAGCAGCCCCCGGTCGCCCGTTAGCGCCGCCAGATGAGTGGCCTTCCCCCCCGGCGCAGCCGCCAGATCCAGCACCAGTTCACCTGGCGCGGGCGCGAGTGCTTCGGCCACCGCCATTGCGGAGGGTTCCTGCAGGTAGTAGAGCCCGGCGGCATGGTAGGGATGCTTACCGGGCTGAAGATTCTCCGGGACGATAAAGCCAGCGGGGCACCAGGGCACCGGCTCCAGCGACCAGTTCACCAGCACGGACAACTGGTCGGACGACAGCTTCAACGGATTGACGCGCAACCCGGTGAGCGGTGGTTGGTTCAGCGCCGCCAGCAGCGCCTCGGCCTCAACTCCGAGTAGCGCCTGCATGCGGGTGATGAATTGATCGGGTAGGTTCATGGGATCGTTAATCGCCTTCGCTCCTACATTGATTAATTCAATATAACAAACCAGTACAATTCCAGCATATCATATCATACACACTGTAATGTGTGAGTTACTCCAGGAGAGCATACGTAGTTATAAATCGTGCCTGCACCGATTATGTAATTTTTTTCCGATGACGCATGCGTGTGGTAATGCTGAAGTTGTTGTGCGTGTTATACTCATAGGCAGGATGTGACGTAACAGCTTGCATATCTGCCTGCACAGGGGCACAGCTTGCTGCTACCTATGCTATGATACCCGCACGGTAAATCCCATTCATCAGGGGCAGTATGATGAAACTCACCTTCCTGGGTACCTGCGCGGGCACCGAGCCGCAGGCCTGGGGCCACCATAGCGCGCTGATTATTGCGATTGCGGATCGGCTCTACTGGTTTGATGTCGGCGAGACAGCGGCCTACACTGCGCATCTGCTAGGCTATGATCTGCTGAAGACCGAGGCCATTTTCATCTCGCATACGCATATGGACCATATCGGCGGCCTGCCGTATCTGCTCTGGAACCTGCGCAAGCTGAACCTGCCCTACATGCCCCAGGCCGGCGCTATCGACGGTCGGCGGATCAACCTCTTCATTCCCGATGTGACGGTCTGGCAGGGGATCGCGCAACTGCTGCGCGGTACCGAGGGCAACTTTGAACTGGCATTCCAGATCGAGGTCGCAAAGCCTCACGACGGGCTCTTTTTTGCGAATGACGACATCCAGGTGTCCGGCTTCCACAACCGGCATATGGGCACCCCGGCGGATGGCGTCTGGCGCTCCTTCTCCTTCCAGATCCGCCATGGTACAACCACGCTGGTCTACTCCGGGGATATTGAGGCGGTGGAGGAACTACTGCCACTGCTGCCGAACTGCGATCTGCTCCTGATCGAAACCGGACACCACAGCGTCGAAGCGGTCTGTACCCGGCTGGCGGCGGAGCCGCAATTTACCGGGGCAGTCTACTTTACCCACAACGGTGCTGAAATCCGCGCCGAGCCCATCCAGATGCTACTCCTGGCCCGCAAAATCCTGGGCGACCGGGTCTACATTGCGCGCGACGGCATGACAATTGTGGTGTAAGCGTCCTGCTGTTCAAATACGCTCGCGCAAAGCCGCAAAGGTTGCCAAGAACCTGGCTGAAAAGGTCGTCGTGGGTCACGCTTCATGAATTTTGAATTGTTAATCCAGATATCACCGCTCAGGAGTCCCAGCTTCAGCCGGATCAGGTGTTCCCGGCAGGAGGCCCTTGTCCCAACCGGCCTCCCACCGGCTAAAGCCGGGACTCCCAGATGACAATCCGAGTTATTTGCGCAAAGTTCATGAAGTGTGACCTACGGAAGGTGGGCTGTGTCGAAGGGATTTGTGCCGACAGGGAAGCTCGGACCACGAATGTCACGAACATCTGCAAAGGTCACGAACATCTGCGCGGTAACACAGCGGGCATCATGTAGTTTCGCGTTTTTCGTTCGTTTCGTGTCTTTCGTGGTCCAGATCCCACCACGCATGTCCCGCTTTATGTGAACGGTACCGAACATACGCATCCCAGTAGCCCAGTTTCCCCATATTCCCCACACCCCAGACGCCCACAGCATCCGTGTAGACGCACAACAGCCCGCCCCTCCCGCAACCCCGCCTTTCCTGGCACATATCTTGCACTCTCTATGCAGAAAAGACAGTACACCGGTTCGCAATGGAGCGAGCGGTAGTGTAGGGATGGTCAGGGAGGTGAATTATGACGGAGCCAACTAACATTGCCGACGATTTGCAGCACGCTTACGCGGTTTCACACAGCAGACGCGACATAGATAGTACCAATGTCGGCGAGACTGAGCGCTGGTTTTCGGCGGTGGGTGGCGGTGCGCTGCTCGTGTATGGCCTGCAACGCCGGGCCATCACGCCGGCGCTCATCGGCGGCATCCTGGCGTATCGCGGGTTGAGCGGTCACTGCCCCGCGTACGAGGCGCTGGGGGTAAATACGACTGAGCAGGCCGGGGGAAGCGGTACGACCCACGGCGGGGGCGTTGCAGTTGCACGCTCGGTGACGATTGATCGTTCGCCCGAAGAGCTGTACCGGTTCTGGCATGACTTTACCAACCTGCCGCGCTTTATGCAGCATATCGAGGCGGTCCAGGTGATGGACAGTCGGCGCTCGCACTGGGTGGCGCGGATGTCTCCCGCTCCCACGGTCGAGTGGGATGCCGAGATTACCCAGGATCGCCCGAATGAATTGATCGCCTGGCGCTCGCTCCCCAATGCCGATGTTGAGAACAGCGGGGAAGTCCGCTTTGAACCGGCACCGGGCGGACAGGGCACGCAGGTGAAGGTGGCGTTGAGCTACACCCCCCCGGCGGGCGCAATCGGTTCAACGCTGGCGCGACTGTTCAAGGTGGTCACGGCCCAGCAGATCAAGGAAGATATTCGCCGCTTCAAGCATCTGATGGAGACCGGCGAGATTCCCACCATAGCCGGTCAGCCTTCGGGACGGTCAGCGCGTTCCGGCCCAGCAGCCGATCGTTCCGAGGTGGGTAATCTGCCCGGAATAGAAAAAGATGTTGTGCAGGAGGCTTCCGAGGAGTCATTCCCGGCGAGTGACCCGCCCGGCTGGACCGGCACAACGTAGGAGGAGAGACGGGGAATGAAAGCTCTTTGCTGGTATGGCAAGCACGATGTGCGGGTTGAAACGGTGCCCGACCCAACTATTCTAAATCCCCACGACGCCATCGTGAAGGTTTCACTGACGGCGATCTGTGGCTCAGATCTGCATCTCTATGACGGCTTTATTCCCAGTATGCAGCGCGGTGATATCATCGGGCATGAGTTTATGGGTGAGATTGTCGCGGTTGGCACAGAAGTAAAAAAGCTGCGCGTGGGCGACCGGGTGGTGGTGCCCTTCACAATTGCGTGTGGTAACTGTTTCTTCTGCAAGCGGGAGATGTGGGCGCTCTGCGATAACTCGAACCCCAATGCATGGATGGCCGAGCAGTTGTATGGCTACTCACCATCGGGGTTGTTTGGCTACTCGCATTTACTGGGGGGCTATGCCGGTGGTCAGGCGGAGTATGTGCGCGTACCCTTCGCCGATGTGGGACCGCTCAAAGTCCCGGATGGCCTGGCGGATGAGCAGGTGTTGTTTCTGACGGATATCTTCCCGACCGGCTACATGGCCGCCGAAAACTGCGCTATTCAGCCGGGCGATACCGTGGCGGTCTGGGGATGTGGTCCGGTGGGGCAGTTTGCGATCCAGAGCGCCTACTTGCTCGGAGCCGAGCGCGTCATTGCCATTGACCGCATTCCGGAGCGGCTGGCGCTGGCCCAAAATCGCAGCAAAGCCGAGATCATCAACTTTGCCGAGGGCGGCGTGATTGACCAGCTTAAGGAGTTGACCGGCGGGCGCGGTCCCGATGCCTGTATCGACGCGGTCGGGTTGGAGGCGCATGGCACTGCGATTGATGACTGGTACGACCGGGCCAAAACTGCGCTGATGCTGGAAACGGATCGCCCGCATGTCCTGCGCGAGGCAATCCAGGCCTGTCGCAAGGGGGGTACGGTTTCGATTCCCGGTGTGTATGGCGGAATGATCGACAAGGTGCCGTTTGGAGCGGCCTTTGGCAAAGGACTGACGCTGAAGATGGGCCAGACGCATATGCATCGCTATCTGCAACCGCTGCTGGAGCGGATCGAACGGGGCGAAATTGATCCCACGTTTGTGATTTCGCATCGGCTGCGGCTAGAGGATGCGCCCGGCGGATATGACCTCTTTAAGCATAAGCATGACAACTGTACCAAAGTGGTTCTGCAGCCATAGAACCAGATGGCACCCCGAACTGTTAGTGATAGGAGGTACGCGGTGGGTGTTCGGACCACGAACAACACGACATGCGCGAACACTGCGAAACGGCCAATGCTGCCATGGATCAGGCGACCCCGGGTTTAGTGGCGGATATCACCTCCAGCAGGGCGAAAGAACCCATGCTTTCTCACAAAAAGTTCACGACGTGAATTTTTTGTGAGAGACTGTCTGAAACGGGTTGGTCATGGGGCTATGGCCCTGGAGCGGGAGTCCCGGCTTCAGCCGGTGTGTGGCCGGAACCGGCTGAAGCCGGGACTCCGGGGGCGCTGTCCGGTGTCTCAGGGCACCCAGCATGCCATGTGACCGACGCGAATCATCTTTTCAGACAATCTCTGAAAAAGATAAAAAACGTACCATGCTGCCGCAGGCGAATCTGCCATTCACCGCGTGAAACGCCCAGTTTGATGAACCACCGCGTAACTCCTGTTATTGAGGAGATGGTATCGGCATGAAGGCTATCAGAACATTTGCGACTGCTGCCGCCGGCGTGGGCGCACTGCTGGCTGGACGCGCGGCAATGCGCCGGCGTAACCAGATGCGCTTCGCGGGGCGCTCGGTCGTGATTACGGGGGGATCGCGTGGCCTGGGTCTGGCGCTGGCGCGCGAATTTGCCGCCGAAGGCGGCCGGTTAACGCTGCTGGCGCGTGATCCGGTGGAACTGGAGCATGCGCGTCAGTCGCTGGTCGAACAGGGCGCGGAGGTGCTGACGGTACCCTGCGATGTGCGTTACCGGACGGAAGTTGCGGCGGCGATCACGCGGGTTATCAACCAGTATGGGCGCATCGACGTGTTGATCAACAACGCGGGGGTGATCCAGGTTGGCCCCGTGGAGCATATGCAGGTTGATGATTTTATGAACGCGATGGCGATCCATGCCTGGGGACCGCTCTACGGTATGCTGGCGGCAATACCGCACATGCGGGAGCAGGGCGGCGGGCGCATCGTCAATATCGCGTCAATCGGAGGGAAGGTGGCAGTACCGCATCTGTTACCCTACTCTACCAGCAAGTTTGCGCTGACGGGGCTCTCCACAGGCATGCGGGCCGAACTGGCCCAGGACAATATCCTGGTGACAACGGTCAGCCCGGGTCTCATGCGCACCGGCTCCCACTTCAATGCGCGCTTCAAAGGGCAGCATGCGGCAGAGTTCACCTGGTTTGCTCTAGGCGATGCGCTGCCCACCGACTCGATTGACGCGCGCAAAGCGGCACAACAGATTGTAACCGCCTGCCGCTACGGTGTGCCGGAATTGACCATTACCTTCCAGGCGCGGCTGCTGGTTATCGTAAATGCGCTGCTGCCCAACACCATGGCCCGGCTGCTCACGCTGGTCAACCGGCTGCTGCCCGCCCCAACTACGGCAGAGGGCGATCAGAGCCGGAGCGGCCGGCAGAGTCGCTCCCGGCTGGCCCCTTCAGCGCTGACTAGCCTGGCAGATCAGGCGGCCGAGGAGTATAACGAACTGCATGGGCGTTAACCTGTGGTGGCAGGGCTGCGGCAGTTTCAAATAGAATAAAGAATAAGAACAGATGAGAGGAGTATATCATGGATCTACTTACATGGGCGATTATTGCACTGGTGGTTGCGGTGGTTGCGGGCGTCCTAGGCTTTACCGGGATTGCGCGGGGCGCGGCCCAGATTTCGAAGATCCTCTTTGGGATCTTCCTGATCGGTGCCGTGATCCTGCTGATTATGTTTGTCCTGGGTATCGGCGCAGTAGCATAAACGCGGCACCCGGATGGGTATGCAAAAAAGCTGACCGGCACGTTAACCGTGCCGGTCAGCCTGTGTTTTTCGGAACATATGGTGTAATGGTGGAGCGCCAGGGAATCGAACCCTGCCTGTGCGGGGGCGGTTGCTTTACCCGCCTGGCGACCCCAGCCGCCCCGCGCCCCATATTTTGCCTGGATTCTATGATACAGGGATCAGGGTCAACACGGATCGGGCAAAAGATGGAGATAGCGGGCGGCATATGTATTGCACAAACTTGCGGCTGATGTACCGTTCCGGTGGAGACATACGCCAGGGACGCGCTTCTGCGCGTCCGCCTCCCCCCACTCCCGGAAATGCTACCGCCACGCCGCGTTGCCCAGCGTAAGCCTGCGGGCCTGCGCCGAAGCATGTTCCCGCTCTGTTAGCGATAACGGCTGTCCAAACGACTGAAACTCCGCCAGTTCAAACCCCAGCGCCTGCTCCCGGCGGGCCAGCGTTGTGATCTGGTCGATCTGGGTGAGGGTCGGGTTGCCCAGGCTGAAGTGGTCGGTCTGCCCGGCGCGGGCCAGCAGCATCGTCTCGGCCAGGCAGGCATACGCCTGACCCTGCGGCAGACCGATGTCGGCCCCCTTTAACTGCATCCCCGGCATAGCAACGATCCCGCCATCCACGATCAACAGATCAGGGCGTTCGGTCAGCAGGTCGGGGTGGGTGTTGCGCGGCTGCGTATCATCCAGCACGATTGCCCCCGGCTTGAGATGCTCTGAGCGCAGCAGCGCGTCAGCCGAGCTAGTCAGCAGGACCACCAGATCCGCCTCGCGTACCGCGTCCAGGGTGCCGGCCACGCTGATGGTTGCCTCCGGCTGGCTCTCGCGCATTTCGGCGGCCAGCTTGTTGAGCTTCGCCTGGTTGCGGGCCACCAGCGTAATCCGGTCGGTGAGGTTCTGCAGGGCGACCAGGTGCGCCACCGCGCTGCCGACGCTGCCCGTCGCGCCCACCAGCGCGATGTGCGGTCGGCAGCGTTGCGTGCGCCGCGCAAGCTGCGTGATCCCCTCAACCGTCATCGCGGCGGTTAGAGCATTTCCGTTCGTCACCGCGATATCGCTGCGGTTGCGGAAGAGCGCGCCGCCCCGGGTCACGGACGCGGTCAGCGCGCCCAGCCCCACGACATCGGCACCGAGGGATGCCGCCATATCAATCGCCGCCGTCACCTTGCCCTGAACCAGCTTGCGCGGCTCGCTCAGCATCTGCCGGGCCCCCAGCGGCACCATGATGATCCAGCCGGCAACCTCCTCCGGCTGGTCCGCCAGGTGGACACGGCTGATCGGGAGTGGCGGCAGGGGCAGGTTGCGCAGCGCCCGGTTGTAGACGGAATCGGGAATCAGCCCCAGCGGTCCCCAGATGCGCCGCAGGTCGTCGCGGATGCTGACCCGGGGATGGACCAGGAAGGCAAATGTATGTCGCTTCATATGCGTCAGGCTCCTCTATGCACTATGCTGGTTATCTGTCGGCAGCAGTGGGTATTGCTGTCGGTTCCAACTATAGCAAGCGGGCCGGCGCAAGTGATGAGCAGAACTACTCAATTGCCACAGGTGAAAAATCCTGACATGACTCGCTCACATAGAGAACTTACGCTGTGTGTGTTCAAACCGGGCGTTTGACCCGATGAAACCTCGATTCGCCTGCGGCAGCAGGGTGCTCTTTTTATCTTTTCCACAAGGATTTTGCACTTTGTGCAAAATCCTTGTGGAAAAGAATGCGATTTGGACCACGAAAGAATGCGAACGGCGCGAACGGGGTATTCGCCGGGGCGTGCCGGTATCCATCGCAACGTCGCCGTACCGTAGGGGCACCGCCCCACAATCCCGGAATGGATACCGGTGTGGTAAGATTATGGGGATACCGGAAAGTCGTGCGGGCGCGGCAGGCCAATGTCGCGTCCCTACCAGGAACCAGCGATGAGCACCGACCAGAACAATAACCAATCGCTTGAAGAAACGCTCCGGCGCATCCAGGCTCGCCTTGACCAGCTTGACCCGGCCGGTATGCCGGGACCGGCAACCGGCGCTGCTACCGGCGCCGGCGCGACGACTGATCTCAATCAGGCTAACATTACGCTGCCGGTTATGGCGCGGGAGCCGGGCGCAGCCGCAACCCTCGACCTGATTGACCTGTACTTGCTGCTACGTCAGGGGGTGCAATATGCGGATACGCAGATCGCCTATGCCCCCGCAAAGCGGCGATTACTCGACGAAAAGCGCACACTGCGTCGAATCGCAGTCCCGCGTGTGCTGCTGGAGCGTACCCGGGAGGAATTGGCCCGTGGCCTTGTCACCCTTCCCCGCACCGGTTCAGCCGATCCGGCGGCTATGGCGCTGCTTATGCCGACCCTGGCAGGTGCCGCTCTCTGGGCATTGATCACCTCCCGGCTAACTCACTATGGATGGTATCACGAACTCTGTGCGATTGCGTCGGAAGACCTGGCTAATCTCACGGCGGAGATCTACCACCCCTACCTGCAACGCAAAGTCCGGCATCACGGGCCCCTACCGACCGAGGAGTGTGCGGATCTCCGGGTAGCGCTGGAGCGCCGCCTGAGTGAGCCGGCGTATCTGGAAGGTATCCGCAATCTGCTCGATGATCTGAGCGACCCGCAGCAGGGTCAACCCTGGCTGGTAGCGGCATTCCGCGCGTACCATACCAGATTACAGCATACTACACCCACAACAACGATCCTCCGTGCGGTGTTGCTGTTTGTGAGCGGAGCCATTGCATCGGGCATTATCGGCAATCGGGCCGATACCCTGGTGGGGTTGGTGTGGAACCGGTTTATGCAGCCGGCGGATGTCGCGGCTGAGTCAGCGGTATCCACGGCGCAGCCTGTCCGGCGTGACTCCCGTAAGCGGATGCTGGTTGAAACCGCCGCAGGGCTGATGGCAGTGCCGGTGACACTGGCCCACTGGAATGAGGAGCGTCACTACCTGCGAAAGCAATCCGGCAGCACGAACGAACAGCCCGCCCCCTACTGGTGTTACATACCGGGTGGGCGCTACCGGATTGGCGGCTGGGAAGCGGGTGAGCCCGAGGCGTGGGTCACGCTGCGCGCCTGCTGGATCGGGCGCTTCCCGATCACCCGCCGGCAGTATCAGGCGTTTATGGAAGCCGGCGGGTACACCACCCGCGACTACTGGACGCCGAACGGACGGCAGTGGCGCCAGGAGCGCAACCGCACCCAGCCGGCGAGGTGGGACGACTCCCGGTTCCAGCAGGAGTGGCAGCCGGTTGTGAGCATAAGCTGGTTTGAAGCGGCGGCCTTCTGCGCCTGGCTGGATAGTGGGGCAGCGGCGGCGGGCTACCGGGTGCGGCTACCTACCGAGGCCGAGTGGGAAGTGGCCGCAGTCTATGATGCGGCGGGCAACCGCCGGCCCTATCCCTGGGGCGATCAGCCCCTCACCCCCGAGCGGGCCATCTATGACCGTCCGCTTGAACAGGGTCCGGCGCTGATCGGCAGTTGCCCGGCGGGTGCGGCCGCCTGCGGCGCGCTGGACATGGTGGGGCAGGTGTGGGAGGTAGCCGGCAGTCGCCGGCAGGACTACCCGGCCCGCAGTGCTCTTTCCCAAAAAGACTTTACAGCCGGTGAAGGTGATGTGCCGTGGCGGGGTGGCTCATGGCGGAGTAATAGCACAAATGTTCGTTGCGCGGCGCGGGGCAGGAGCGACCCGGACGTCAGCTGCGACGACTACGACGGGTTGCGCGTGCTGTTCTCCCCGCGCGTGCGCACATAGGTTCTGATTTCTGTGTTCTGTATCCTGTTTTCTGCATCGCAGCGTTGGGGAAGTGTAAAGCGTTTCGGGTAAAGATCGTTCTCCCCCAACGCGCTGTGCGCGAAGCGATTTTTTTGAAAAATGGGCCACGAAAGACCGCGAAAGACCGCGAAAGACCGCGAAAGACCGCGAACGGCGCGTTCGTCGGTGGCACGCTGCCGTCAGCGTTGTGCCGCAACGAACCCCCATATCATGCTGACGGCATCATGGTATAGCGGAAGCACTGCGCTGGTGTGCGGAATATCACCGTGAAGACCATATAGAACGCCGCGCGCCACAACAAAAACCCGTATCATCGTTCGCCCTCTGCCGTCCCGCTAGTAGCATTCTCACTCCAGCTTTGCCAACTCTGCCGGCGGTGGGCCTTCCGGGGTGACGCCGAGGAGCAACCGGATCGATCCATCCTCCGCCGCAAAGCCGACCGGCATGGTAAAGAGCGGCCCGCCAATGATGATGTAGTCCGTCGGCAGCGCCATCAGTTGCCAGGCGCGTACATCCCGCGTTAGCCAGAGCGTCGGCTCCGTGGCGGTATCGCCCTCCGGCGGGCGCAGTTCGATCCGCCAGCCCTGCGCATACTGCCCCACATAGGGCGCGACGGCATCCGGGTCTACCGGCTGAACCTGATCGGCCAGAAGGCCGTACTGCTCCTGCTCTGCCGCCAGGGTACTGGTGTAGCGCTCAACCACTGCCGGTTCCAGGTCATAGAGCAAGGAAACCAGCAGATCGCGGGCCAGTCCGTTCAGGTCACCGCCAAAATCAACCGAGGCATTGTTCAGCGCCACAATCCCCACATCGGCCTCCGGAATAAAGGCCATCGTGGCGGAATAACCATCAATAGCGCCGTTGTGCCCAATCATCCGCACGCCATTCGCCAGTTCGTACACGGCCCAGCCCATGCCATAGCTTGCCGTGGCAATCAGGGGATGTTCTGCGCCCGCGCCGGGAATGCTGATCTGTGGCTCCCAGAGTTCGGCCAGGGTTTCGGCGGACACCACCCGCGTGCCGTCGGGGGCCACACCCTCGTTGAGCATGGTTAATAAGAAGCGGGCCATATCGGTGACACTGGCGGCTACTCCGCCCGCCGGCAGATCACCGCCGATGTCACGCATATTGGCGACCACCACGCCCTCCAGCAGATGCGGGGCATAGGGTACGGCGTAGTTACTGCTGGTCAACTCCATATCATTCTCGAGCGTGGCTGAAGTCATGCCAATCGGGGTAAAAACCCGCTCCTGCATCAGTGTGCGGTACGCCTCTTGTAGTTCGCCCATCTCCGCGCCGGTCGCCAGCGCGCCGATGTAGCCGGTCGCCGCATAAACCTGGTTGTTATAGTGGTACGCTTCCCCCGGTTCAGCCACAACCGGCAGCGTCGCCAGCAGTTCCAGCGTATCCGCAGGCGTGCGGTCGCCGGCATAGAGCGCCAGCATCGGATCAGCCCCCAGGCCGGTGCGCATACTCAGCAGATCGCGCACGCGAACCGCCTCGGTCAACTCGGCAGTGGGCATGTCTAGATCCGGCCAGATCGCGCTGACCGGCTGATCCCACTCCAACTGCCCATCGTCCACCAGGGTTGCCAGCAGCAGCGCCGTCATCGGCTTGGTGTCGGAGCCAACCCGGAACAGTGTCTCCGGCGTAACCGGCACAGCGCCGTCGCGGTTGCGCAGGCCAAATCCCTGCGCATAGACAATCGTATCGCCCTGTACAATCGCAACCGCCATCCCCGGAACCGGGAACGCATCCATGGCATCTGCTAACGTGGCCTCGAACGTCTCCAGCATATCGTTCGTCACGGCAACCTGCGCATTGCTCGCGGCAGCGCCGGCCGGTACAGTGGGCGGGCCGGCGCCTTCCGTCGTGTTCGTCGGTGCCACACCGGTTTCGGCACTGTCCGCGCTACAAGCAACCAGCGCGAACAGCAGCAAGCTCACCAATACGAATATGCGTACCATCTAAAAGTATTCCTCCAGATATGCAAAACTTTTCCACAGGACTTACGTGGTCCTGACCCGGAAGGTGATTTCGCCTCCGGCAGGGTGGACCCGGACATTCTTTTTTCAAAAAATTTTGCACAAAGTGCAAAATTTAAAAAAAGACAGATCACGTACCATGCTGCCGCAGGCGAATCGCGCTTCCATCGGGTCAGACGTCCCGTTTGCGTCATTACCGCGTAAGTCGTGTCCCCTTACCAGCGCGGCCAGGCAGACAGCAATTCATACGTGGTTTCGCTATCGACCGGTTGGAAAAAGTAGTAACCCTGCCCATACTCACATGCCAGTGACCGGAGCCGCGCCAGTTGTTCCACGGTTTCGATACCCTCTGCAATCACATCCATGCCCAGGGTGTGCGCCATGGCGGTAATTGCTGCGATAATCTCGGTATTATCTCCATTTGCGCCAATTCCCCGAATAAATGAGCGATCAATCTTGAGCGTATCAATCGGAAAACGCTGAAGATAACTGAGGGACGCATAGCCGGTGCCAAAATCATCAATGCTGACCTGCCGGAACGTCTGATCAATATGCTCGATCAGGTCCATTTGTGAAAACTGTTTGCTCGACAGGTTAACGCTGATGCTCAACGGCAGACGGTCGCCAAACCGGGCCTTCGTTCGCGGGAGACCGCGTAACTCCTGTTATGAACAGATAATGTTGTAGAAAGATTGGCCTTATTATATTCGTACACACGCCTGCGCGCCAATCACAAATACGTTACAATCAGGATTACGCAGTCCCTGACCCCGGACGTGTCATTCCGCCTCCGGCAGGATGGAAGATCCCATGCTTTTGCAGGCGGATCGGGTTTTCATCGGGTCAAACGTCCGGTTTGAACACGCACCGCGTAACTCCTGTTACAATAAAAAGTAATACCCGGAATTGTCATAGAAAGACCGCCATAGTTTGGCGAGAGGGGGCTGTATGGATCACACACAATCGCCGGCAGTAACAACCGGGATAGACCCGGGACACCGGCGCTACCTGATTGCTCTCATTATCGGCGATATTATCGCCTTTCTGCTGTTTGCCGCTATTGGGCGACGCAGCCACGGGGAGGCCGCCGGACTGGCTGCCGGAGTACAGGTAATCGAGACCGCTGCGCCGTTTCTTCTAGGCTGGTTTCTAACCGCGCCATTCACGCGGGCATATCGTCAGGTAACCGGCCCGGCGGTGATGGCCCGGCGAACGGCTCTTGCCTGGCTGATCGCCTGGCCGCTGGGCCTACTCCTGCGCGGATTGTACCTGAGCCGGGGAATTCCGCTCTCCTTCGCCATTGTCACTCTGCTCTCCAACGGAGTGATCCTGTGTGGCTGGCGTACGTTCTTTGCCTGGCTACGCGCGCGACGGGAAACGTGAAGCAGGAACCCCATTTACTGTGATCTGGAGCGTCGGCCAGGTAACGAGAGAGACGCGCCGCAGCGCGTCTCTCTCGGCAACAGCCATTCACGCGGGCATAGGAGCTTAGCGTGGGTGGGGGGCCATGCGCTCATCGGCGGGTTGTGCTCGCTTCGGCTGTTTCTGCTCGTGGGAATCGGCAGCCGCATGTCGGGTCATACGGCCGTAAAGGCGGGTCAGTGGTGTGGCGCTGACGCCATGGACCAGGATCGATGCGGTAATTATCAGGCTCCCGGCAATCCAGACTATCTCGTGCTGTGTCTCACGCACCGCCATAGTCGCGTAGAACAGGGCGGCGATCCCGATTGGCCCGAACCAACCCAGAAAGAGCGCGTCAGACCGGCGCTGCACCTGCCCCATCAACGGCGAGAACGCTACCAATGCCGGCAAGCGGCGCAGCAGCAACACCGCTACCACCAGCCATACCGCCGCCCAGCCAAGTTCGATCCACTGTGCCCAGGGCAACACCATCCCCAGCAACACAAAGACCGGCAGATCAAAGAAGCGCCGCACCACATCCTGGATCTGCTCCTGCTCGGCTTTCTCCTGGCCTTTCACCACCCTATTCAGCATAATACCGGCGGCAAAAACCGCCAGTATGCCATCGCTGCCCATCAACTTGACCACTCCCAGCACGGTGAGCGAGAGCGCCAGGGTAACCGACAGCAGCGAGATCTGCTCGGTATGCTCCGGGAAAGTGCGCTGGGCCTGCTGCTGCACATGCCCAACCAGATAACCGATAACCCCGCCGATCAGCACGGCAGCCAGCACTTCCCACAGCAGCGTATAGGTCAGCCAGTGCGTGAGCGCCTCCCCCGGCGGGCGGGTCAGAAAGAGTATCGGCAGCATCACAAAGGGAAACGCCAGGCCATCATTCGCACCCGACTCGGACGAGAGTACATGGCGTAGATAGCCGGGGATATTCTTTTCGGCCAGATCGCCGGTGACAATTGAGCTGGAAACCACCGGGTCAGTTGGTGTCACGACCGCGCCGATCAACAGCGCCACCCAGAAAGGCACCCCCAGAAATAAATATGCCAGCGCGCCGCTGACCAGCCACATCAAGGGCATCACCAGTCCCAGCAGGATGGCGACCGAGCGCCAGTGTTGCCAGAGATAGCGATCCGGCAGGCGGAGCGCTACACCCATCAGCGAGATGCCCAGAGTCAGCCGGGCCGCCTCCTCCAGAACGCGCGTCTGATCACCCCAGTTGGCAACATCCAGCAGGCCAAAAACAGTCGGGCCAACCAGCACCCCCACCAGCAAGGCAACAATCGGGGCAGAGATATACCAGCGATTTTTGATCAAATTCGCAAGGACACCGATAATCAGAATCATTGTGCCGATGATGGTCAGCGTCAGGTTTAGTGTGTGCATATGTTGCTCCTGATACTATCGAATAGTATACGTTCCGCTCTTCTTGCGAAAGCTGTGAGCAAGATATATGCCGGCAGTTCTACATCGTTTTTATCACCGCAGCGGACGCAGCGGACGCAGCGGATGTAGCAGTGATCAATGGGAACAGGCATCTGCTGCGCCTAGTACGCCTGTTTGCTGTTTTGGGCATGCGGTGCAGCGCATGCCCCTGCCCGGCCTGGCGGCAAGCCGCGTTCACGGATGGCGCTATTCACACCAGCACGACCAGCAGCAGCGCCAGCGTCAGCAGCACCATGAAAATGGTCCCGGCAACGACCCAGGTATTCAAGCGGCCTTCGAGGCGGATCAGCGTCGTCACAACGTCGGTCTGCCGTTGCCAGTGACCGGCAGAGCGGTCAGCCTGGCGCGTCAGCGCATTCCATGCCGGCACTACGCCGGCCCGCCGGACCCGCTGTAAGACGTTGAGCAGCCAGAGCAGCAGCAGCAGCACATCTCCCTCCGGAATGGCCGGCCGGAAGCGCATACCCGGGCGCCGGTAGAGCCACCAGCCGCCCCCGACCAGCAGCGCCCCGACTGCAACCGGCCAGAACGAGCTAAAGGCCAGCGTCTTCACGGCCACGGTCGCCAGCTCTTCCGGCAGCAGGAAGACCCAGCCGGCCACCAGTGCCACCGCCACACTCCAGGGGAGCCAGAGCCCCGCTGGCAGATGGTGATCTGGTTTGCGGGTGTCCGGCCAGACGGCCAGCAGGAAGCGGCCCATCAGCAGGGTTGTGGCAACGGCGGCCAGTTGCAGCAGCAGGCTCAGCCGTGCGGACCAGGGATCACTGACTGCGTAGGTGGCATCTTTCAGAAAAGTCTTGGCGACCGCCCCGCTGCTCAACGGCGCGCCGGCCAGCGCCAGGGCCGCCAGCAGCAGGCCCACGCCGACCAGCAGCCGTTGTCGGGAGGTGCTGACATGGTCGGCCACCCCGACGCCCAGAAACAGCGCGCCCTTTGCCAGCGCATGATGGGTCGCGTAGACCATAATCGCACTCAGCGCCAGGGTCCGTGCGGTCGGAACCGCCAGCGCCACGCCCAGCGCCACCGTCATCAGGCCCATCTGGCTGACGCTGGAGTAGGCCAGGATGCTCTTCGGGTGCGACTGGGTTAACCCGACTACGACGCCATAGAAAGCGGCGGTTATCCCGGCGACCATACAGAATGTGCCCCAGGCGGGCAACGCCGGCTCACCCAGGGGCAAAAAGAGCAGCCAGCCCAACAACCCGGCTTTGATCATCGTGCCGCTCAGGATCGCGCTGGCGGGCGTCGGGGCGGCGGGGTGCGCCAGCGGCAGCCAGACATGCAGAAAGAGCGCGCCGGCCTTAATGCCAAAGCCGATCAGCAGCAGGCCCATAATCAGTGGTCGTTGCGCGGAGCCGGCGACGGCTGCCGGCACCGCTTCCAGATTGTAGGTTCCGGCGGCGACCGCTGTAAGCAGCATGGCCGGCAGCAGAAATGCCTCGCCCAGAATCACCAGGATCAGATAGATCCGGCCCGCGCGCTGCACCGCTGCTGTGCCGGCATGGATCACCAACCCGTAGGCGGCGAGCCCCATCAGCGTGAAGAAAAAGTAGAAGCTGACCAGGTCGCGTGCCAGGATCAGCCCCAGATTGCCACTCATCGTCAGCAGGTAAAATCCACAGAAGCGCCGGAACGCCGCATCGCCTGCCAGATAGCTCTGCGCATACACCCCGGCGATGATCCAGAGTAGCGCCGTAAAGAGCAGAAACACCCGTGTCAATGGGATCAGCCCCAGGCGCATCCCTAGCAGCAGCGGTAGTTCGACCACAACCTCCTGGCTGACCAGCAGGGCCAGTCCGAGCGCGGGAGCAGCCGCCCAGGGCATGAGCAGTTGCGCCGGCGAGCGCAGGCGGGCAACCGGCAGTAGCAGCGCCAGCAGCAGCGGCAGGCCCACTGCCGACAGCCAGAGCGCCGGATGGGTTAGTGTAATCGTCATGGCCCCAACACCTCCGGCTGGGTGGTCAGTTCACGCTCGGCAATCAGCGCGGACCACTGGAGCGGGCTGAAGTCGGAGGCGGCAAACAGCCCGAAGAGCAGCGTCAGCAGCGCAGTGGTCAGCGCCGGTGCCAGCAGGAGCGGGCCGGTTTCAAACCGTCCCGGCGGCAGCTTTTCGGTGAAGGGTGCCGCCGGGGCTTTAAACCAGGCCGCGTAGACAATCGGCAGAAAGTAAGCCATATTTAGCAGCGTACTGGTAATCAGCACGGCCACCGACCAGATCTGTCCGGCCTCGACTGCGCCCAACCCCAGGTACCATTTGCTGATAAAACCGGCAAACGGGGGCAGCCCGATCATGCCAAACACCGCAATGCTGAATGCCACCATTGTGGCCGGCATGCGCCGCCCCACCCCATCCATCTCACTGATACGCGTAATGCCCAGCGTGTGCGCCAGAATGCCGGCGCAAAAAAACAGGGTGATCTTCATAATGCCCTGATGCATCAGATGCACAATCCCGCCGATGGTTGAGGCCGTCCCGACAATCGCCACGCCCAGCACAATATACGAGAGCTGGCTCACGGTTGAGTAGGCCAGCCGCCGCTTCAGGTCATCCTGGGTCAGTGCCCGTAGCGACCCGTAGATAATCGTGGTGGAGGCGACCAGGCTCAGCGGGAAGAGTACCCCCAGTTGTCGGCACAACCCCAGCCCAAAGACCTCATACACCACCCGGACAATGCCAAATGCTCCGGCCTTGACCACCGCCACCGCATGTACCAGCGCGCTGACCGGCGCGGGCGCGATCATTGCCATCGGCAGCCAGCCGTGCAGCGGAAAGAGCGCGGTCTTCACTCCTAACCCGGCAATCATCAGCGCAAAGATAGCGACCAATGCGGATGTATTCAGGTTGCGGCCCACCAGCGATCCCCCTTCGGTAAACTCCACCGGCCCCACCAGCGACTGGAGCCAGACCACCCCCAGCAGCAGCAGTGCGCCGCCCGCCACCGCATAGCGCATGTAGGTGCGCCCGGCCGCCAGCGCCTCCCGCGTTTGCCGATGCACCACCAGCGGATAGGTTGCCAGGGTCAGTGTCTCATAAAAAAAGTAGAAGGTGAAGAGGTTGCCCGCCAGCGCCAGCCCGGCGGTTGAGGTCACGCTCAACCCGAAGAAGCCGTAGAAACGCCCATGGTAGGGCAATTCTTCCATGTAGCCGATAGCATAGATCGTAGTCACCAGCCAGAGGCCCGCCGAGAGCATCAGGAAGAGCATCGCCAGCGCATTGGCCCGCAGGAGGAAGTCTACCCCCGGCAGCAGCGGAATCCGCGTCTCGTAGCTTTGACCAAGGTAGATGCCTTCCAGCATAAACACAACCAGGAGCAGCTTCACAATCTCGGCCCCCAGGTAGAGCCAGATGCGCAGGCGCGCCCGATCTTCACCCAGGAAAAAGATGAGCAGACTCGGAAGTATTGAACTTGCAAGCACAAGCAGCGGTATGAGCGCAGAAAGCTCCATTCGGTTCTCCTGCTAATATCCTGTGAATGGCATTCCAATACGGAGGAGCGCAAGCATGGGCGTTGCCGCCAGGCCCAGCCCGAGCGCAATCAGCGCCAGCAGCAGGGCGGCAAACTCCAGCGTAAAGCTGACATTTGTATTGCGCGGATCAATCGGCGCGGCATCCGGCGGGCGCAACAGAATATGGCTCAACACCATGGTGACATAGCCGGTCGCCAGCAGACTTCCGGTCAGGATGACCAGCGCAAACCACCACTGCCCGCTCGCCAGCGCGCTATTTAGCAGCAACCACTTGCCGATGAAACCGCCGCTGGGCGGCAACCCCATCAGGCTCACGCCCGCCAACGTCAGGGCGGTGACGGAGAAGGGATAGTGCTGGAAGGTGCCCGCCAGACGATCCAGTTGATCGCTGCCGATGGCATAGGCCAGCGTGCCCGCCGCCATAAACATGGCGGCCTTGGCACAGGCATGCGCAAAGGCATGATACACACCACCGCTCCAGGCATCGACGCCCCAGCCGGCGGATGTACTCGCCAGCGGAAAGAGCAGAAAGAGATAGCCCACCTGGGCCACGGTGGAGAAGGCCACCAGGGCTTTCAACTTGTGCTGGCGCAGAGCCAGGAATGATCCCCAGAGAATGCCGACTGCGCCGAGCAGTCCCAGCATTTGGGCGATGGCGGGAGTCAACGCCGCCGGGAAGACCTCAAACCAGAGCCGCAAGAGCAGATAGAACGACGCCTTGACCACCAGGGCCGAGAGCAGCGCGCTGACCGGAGTCGGCGCGCTGCCATGGGCCGGCGGCAGCCAGAAATGCAGCGGAAAGAGCGCAGTCTTGAGCGCCGTGCCCAGGGTGATCAACATGATCGCCACCGCCGTCGGCAGATCCGGCTGGATGCGTGCGCCCAGCAGTTCCAGATCAAGCGTGCCGAATGCCGTATAGAGCAGCGCTACCCCCAGCAGATAGGCTAGCGAGCCCAGGAACGAGGCCAGCAGGTAGCGCATTCCGGCCACCGTTGCGTCCCGTTTCCGCTCCAGCGTCACCAGCGCCACCGCTGCCAGGCTCAGGAGTTCCAGCCCGATATAGAGGTTGAAAATATCAGCCGCCAGAAAGAGCACATTCAGGGCCGCCCAGAGAAACATGCTCAGCGGCCAGAAGAAATACCCACTGGAACTACCGGAATCACCGCCTCCCTGGAAGCGATACCCGGCGGCATAGATGCTGGTAATTGCCCCCACAATGGCCGTCATCATCAGCATAAAGACGCTCAACCCGTCGGCATGCAGCATGATACCCAGCGGCGCATCCCAACCACCGACGGCATGCGACTGCTCCCCGTTGGTCAGCACCTGCCGCGCCAGCCCCGCCACGGCCAGCACAATCGCGGCCGCCGTCACTAAACTGACATTCGCGGCCCCCGGGCGTTTGAGCAGGAAAATAGGTATGATGGCAATCAGCGGCAACAGAATGGGCCAGACAATCCATGTCCCGAGGTTGTCCATAAGCATGTGTTATTTCTGAACTATGTCTTGCTTCTGCGCTGATATCGCCGGTTCGGTCTCGGGTAAGTATGCCTGCCCGGTTTCGGCGTAGATACGCCGGGTTAATGCCAGCGCAAACGCGGTAAAACTCACACTGACCACAATGCCGGTCAGCACCATCGCATGCGGAACCGGGTCGGGTGGTGCGGTCGGATCACGCCGCGCCGCGCTGATCAGCAGGAGAAAGATCGCGCTCCCCATAATATTTACCGCCAGGATTTTGCGCACCAGATGTGCATGCGCAATAAAACCGTACAGGCCAATACTGAAGATGAGCATACTAATAACGGCATAGAGACTAAACTGACTCACACGTTATCCTCTCGTCGTTGTTGGATGGCGGCAACTTCCGGGATGACTCCCAGGAAGAGCAGCGCCAGCGTCAGGCCAATTGAGACGGTCAGCAGCGTTTCGATTGCCAGAATGAGGATGTAGGCCCGCTCCGGCGGATACTCCAGCAGATTGTTGCCCAGCAGCAGCATACCGCCGGCAACCGCCAGGAAGAGGCCAAATCCCATAACCAGCAGGCTCCGCAGGAGCCGGCGCCGGCGCGGCAGCGGCACCATGGCGGCCAGCAGCAGCAGCACTCCCGCTCCCGCTACAACCGCGCCCCCCTGAAATGCGCCACCGGCCCGGGAAGAACCAATCCAGGTGAGATAGCCGGCGACCAGCAGCATCACCGGCACCAGCAGGCGTACCAGGTAGGCCAGCACGGGTGTCTCGGCCATAAACCGCTCCAGCGCTGTGCGCGTCGGGGCGAGCCGCAATGACCAGACCGCGATGATTGCCAGCAAGAGCACCCCGATCTCCAGCAGCGTGTCATAGCCACGAAAGTTGAGTAACACCGCCGTAACCGGATTGGTGACACCGCTCTCCGGCATGCGGGGCTTAACTACCCGCGCCAGCCCGGTAGCCTCCTGGGGTAGCGCCAGCGCTGTCCAGACCAGTCCGAGGCCGAACACAACCGAGCAGACAACCAGGATCACCCGTGTCCAGAGTTGGGTGATGTTAGCTCTCCCGCGCATCAGGTGGCCCTCCTTCCGGCTCCATCGCGGACGCTGCGCCGCTCGTATCGCGGCTACCGATGCGTCCCAGCGTATCCAGCAGCAGCGCGCCGGTTAATCCGGCCCCGATGGCTGCCTCGGCCAGGGCCACATCCGGTGCCGCCAGCCGCACCCAGATGAGCGAAAAGAGGAGACCGTAGGCAATAAAGAGCGCGACCGCCTTAAACAGATCGCGCGTACTCAACACATACCAGGCCAGCAATGGCAACACCGCCGCCAACAGGATATCAAAACCTCCGGCGCTGATGTTCATGGACGCCTCCAGAGCGGCAACCCGCCCCGCAAGGCGGCATTGGCAATCAAATGCGCAGCGGTAGCGCTGGTGAGCAACACCAGGAACCAGATCAACAGCAGCTTGAGCGCAAGAACCCAGTTGTCTACCTGGAGCATCAGCCCGATTGTGATCAGCCCCAGACCCACATTATCGGCCTTGGTCAAGGCATGTAGCCGGTTGTACACGTCGGGAAAACGCAGCAGGCCCAGCGTCCCGGCAAAGAAGAAAAAGGCTCCCGCGAGCAGAAATATCGTCGTGACCCACTCGATGATACCCATTTTTTCTACTCCTTATTCACCTGGGTAGGCGGGCTCCAGGCCCGGCGGACAAAGGCTACCACGGTTAACCCACCCAGCAGGGCAAAGACCAGCGCAACATCCCGCAGTGCCGGCGCAGCCAGCGCCTCGGCCAGCAGCAGCAGAATCGCCACCCCCGTCGTGCCGAATAACTGGGCAGCCAGCATGCGATCCGCCGGGGAGGGTCCACGCAGCACCCGGACCATCCCGAGCAGAATGTTCAGCAAGAGAAACAGCGCGACTCCCAGATACAATCCATCCATACATGATTTCCTGTTATATACGTGACTTACGCGGTCCCTGACCCGGAAGTTGATAGCGCCTCCGGCAGGGCGGAAGATATCATCCTTTTTCACAAAACATGTTCACTTTGTGAACATGTTTTGTGAAAAAGAAACAAAGGTACCACGCTGCCGCAGGCGAGTCTGGCTTCCATCGGGTCAAACGTCCCGTTTGGACACACACCGCGTAACTCGGGTTATAGAGGGTCGGCACATAACCTGTAAGCCTCAGATATCGATGCCAAACAACTGCGCCACCACAGTTTCGACCTGTTCCAGTGACTGCATCGTTTGCGGGTTGTCATCAAGCGTATGCACCTGCAGGCAGTCGTCACGCAGGTTGGCGCTAAGGGTACCCGGTAACAGACTGATCGTGTTCATCAGCACAATCCGTGCGTTGCCTTCCGGTAGCCGCAGGGAGTAGTCGATCAGGTCCGGGTTGAGTGGCAGGCGCGGGTTGATTGCGCGCAGGGCCACATCGATCCCGCCCCGTAGCGATTCCCACAGGAAAAAGCCGACAAAACGCACCGTCCCTCCCAATGGTCGCGGCTGCCGGGGAGCCGGGAGCAGGAGCAGACTGACCAGCACTGCCAACAGGATCACTGGTATGCCATACCACCATCCCGCCAATTTCCCCTCGATCAAGATCCACCAGAGCAGGGCAAACAGCGGGAGGCGTAACAGCGCATACCGCAAGCGGTCACGCCAGGTCAGTTCATCCGAGAAGATGGGTTGCTGCATATATTTCTCTGCTCACTTCCTGATTACTACAACGATATTTCTTTTTCACCGCAGAGACGCAGCGGGTGCAGAGATGACCAACACCCGATGGACTGATCAGCTTGCTCTGTGGCTTCGGCGCTCGTGATTTCAGAGAAATCTCGTTGTCGCACTACAAACCGGTATGGCACCAGGCGACTCGCTGATGAAGTTAGAAAAGATAGTCTGAGTATGGTCATGCTGCCGCCTCGTGCTTGCATGCAAAGGAAAACCGGCTGATGAATTTTGAAACACAGCCCGGATATGCCATCCGGGAATCCCGGCTTCAGCCGGTAGAATACTGTCGCTCAGGTGGATCACATTTCGGCAGGGACGCACTTCTGCGCGTCCGCATCCCAATCCTGATGTAGGCAGCCATCTCAGCCGTGGGCAAGCCCGATCCGGCTGAAGCCGGGACTCCAGATCATGGATACCGGGATCAACATTTCAAACTTCATCAACAGTGGCGGCGACCGAGTTAGAGAAAAAACAGTTTAGTACTGAAAAAACCAGACCGTTGTCCAGGAACAGGGCTTCAGACGTGCTCGATTCTGTGTTCCTTTGTTCTCTGTTCTCTATACGCAATTATTGAATTACGTAAGTATTGTGGCAGGAAGATACAGCATCTTGGCACTTTTGGCAAATTCCGGCTCCCGCGCCAGTCTAGAGTGCGCAAGCCCATGCTTGCGCCGAACCATGGCACACAAATTGCTGCATTGGCAACCAGCATGAGCGCATAGCATGCGCACACCGTTCACCTGCATTCCACAAGCATCACTATGTGAGATTTGTTACATCATTAAGTGTAAAAATTATGTTAGTGTGTGGTTAGAGCAGAACGGCCCTGCGATAGATTGCTGGAGTTGCGCTTGCCACACCGACAGTCGCTGATGTCGGCGGAGCAGGGCGCTCCGCCCATCGACAAGGAGGTTTGTATGGGCAAGCCGTTCGGGCAGACGCGCTGGGCGATTGCTGAGGGCTATATTCCCGGTGAGAGTACCGGACCGGAGCCGCAGTTTACCAGTCATGAAACTGCGTGCCTGCTAAACACCTCGGATCGGGACGCCCACGTTTCGATCACCGTCTACTTTAGTGACCGCGAACCGGCCGGACCCTACCGGATCACGGTTCCTGCCCGCCGTACGCACCATGTCCGCTTCAACAACCTCACTGACCCGGAACCGATTCCACGCGATACCGACTATGCCGGCGTCATCGAGTCGGATGTGCCGATTGTGGTGCAGCACACCCGGCTCGACTCGCGCCAGGCCGAGAACGCCCTGCTTACGACCATTGCCTATCCCGATTCCCTGTAGTGTTGAAAAGAGTGTTGAAAAGAAGGAGCGCAAGCTGCGATGGTACAAAAACTCATCCACAGCGAGAATGCCAGCGATTTTCTGATCCAGCGCCTCTATAACTGGGGTATTCGCCGGATCTACGGCTATCCCGGTGACGGCATTAACGGCATTATGGGGGCGCTCAACCGTGCCAGCGATAAGGTCAAGTTCATCCAGACGCGCCACGAGGAGATGGCTTCCTTTATGGCCTGTGCCCACGCCAAATTTACCGGACAGGTCGGCGTCTGTCTGGCGACCTCCGGGCCGGGAGCAATACATCTGCTCAATGGTCTGTACGATGCTCAAAAGGATCATCAGCCTGTCGTGGCAATTATTGGGCAGCAGGCGACCACGGCACTGGGGACGGACTACCAGCAGGAAATTGATCTTATTACGCTCTATAAAGATGTAGCGCATAACTATGTCCACATGGCTTCTCACCCGGCACAGGTACGCCACCTGGTTGACCGGGCGCTGCGCATCGCCATTGCCGAACGCGATGTCACCTGTATCATTATGCCCAACGATATCCAGGAGGTAAAAGCGGTTGAGAGCCCCGACCGGGAGCATGGCACGGTCTTCACCGGCATCGGCTACTCCGCGCCGCGCGTGGTGCCCCAGGACGAAGATCTGCGGCGCGCAGCGGAGGTGCTCAACGCCGGTGAGCGGGTGGCAATCCTGATGGGTGCGGGAGCGAAGGATGCCGGTGATGAGGTTTCCCAGGCGGCTGACCTGCTGGGGGGCGGCGTGGCCAAGGCGCTGCTCGCCAAGACCGCCCTCCCCGACACACTGCCTTTTGTCACCGGCGCTATCGGGCTGCTGGGGACGAAACCCAGTTGGGACATGATGATGGAGTGCGATACGCTGCTGATGATCGGCACCAGCTTCCCCTACTCCGAGTTCCTGCCCAAAGAAGGCCAGGCACGCGGCGTGCAGATCGATATCAAGCCGCGCATGTTGAGCCTGCGCTACCCGATGGAAGTAAACCTGGTGGGGGACAGCCAGGAGACGCTGCGGGCACTGTTGCCGCTGCTTCAGCGCAAGCAGGACCGCTCCTGGCGCGAGAAGATCGAAAAGGGCGTGGCCGACTGGTGGAAGGTGCTCGAGGGGCGTGCGATGAACAGCGCCAACCCGATCAACCCGCAGCGGGTCTTCTGGGAGTTGTCGCCGATGCTGCCGGGGAATGCCATTCTCACCTGCGACTCCGGTTCGGCGGCGAACTGGTATGCCCGCGACATCAAGGCGCGCGAAAATATGATGGGCTCACTGTCGGGCGGGCTGGCGACGATGTGCCCCGGTGTACCCTACGCCACCGCCGCCAAATTTGCCTTCCCGGATCGCCCGGTTATCGCGCTGGTTGGTGATGGCGCAATGCAGATGATCGGCAACAACGGGCTGATCACCATCGCGCGACACTGGCAGGAGTGGAGCGATCCGCGCCTAATCGTCCTGGTCCTGAACAACCAGGATCTGAACCAGGTGACCTGGGAGCAGCGGGTGATGGCGGGTGATCCCAAGTTTGAGGCGTCGCAGAATCTGCCGGGGTTCAACTTTGCGCAGTATGCCGAGATGCTGGGGCTCAAGGGTATCCGGATGGAGAAGCCGGAAGATATCGTCCCCGGCTGGCGCGAAGCGCTGGCAAGCGACCGTCCGGTGGTTGTCGATGCCATCACCGATCCGGAGGTTGCACCACTGCCACCGCATATCACGATTGAGCAGGCCAAAGCCTTTGCCAGTTCCCTCCTGCAGCGTGACCCGAATGCCTTCAGCGCGGTGCGCCAGTCGATGAAGGATCTGGTCGAGAGCTACCTCCCCGGTCGCGGCGGCAAGAAAGATAAGGCAGATAAGGCATAGCTGCCGATATTCCGAACCCCTCTGCCGGACTATTGGCAGAGGGGTATTATACTAGATGAAGAGAGCAGGAGAAGGAGTGCAAAACGTTCGACATCAGCGGTTTGAACTCCTTGTACACGGATTGGGTAGTGTCGCCTGATGAAGTTTGAACATCAAACCCGGACATCACTGGACGGGAGTCCCGGCTTCAGCCGGATCAGGCTTGCCTGGCAGTATGCTGCTGGCAGGGCAGGTAGCTAACCGGCGAAAGCCGGGACTCCCGGATGGCATATTCGGGCTATATTTTTCAAACTTCATCAGCCGGATCAGGCTTGCCTGGCAGTATGCTGCTGGCAGGGCAGGTAGCTAACCGGCGAAAGCCGGGACTCCCGGATGGCATATTCGGGCTATGTTCAACGTTCTGCAGGCGGTTCGCGCGAACCGCCTGCAGGCGGCACTACACAGTAGTAGCCTGATAGCGCATGTCTGAAACGGTAATGAACGTGAGAGGGTGCTATGACCGGGCAAACCAGCAACGCGGATGTGACCATTGAACATATTTCCGTCTCGGCCTACACCATACCCACCGATGCACCCGAGGCGGATGGTACACTCACCTGGGACTCGACGACGATTGTCGTAGTAGAGGCAACCGCGGGTGGCGTTCAGGGCGTGGGGTACACCTACGCCGATATTGCCGCAGCGCAACTGATCGAGCGCAAACTGGCCGAGGTGGTTCAGGGGCGCGATGCGCTGGCGGTTCCCGGTGCGTGGGCCGCGATGGTGCATGCTATTCGCAACCTGGGACGGCCTGGCCTGGCTTCGGCGGCGATTGCGGCCGTCGATACCGCGCTCTGGGATCTGAAGGCGCGGCTGCTGAACCTGCCGCTGGTCACACTGCTGGGTAGCATTCACACGGGTGTGCCAGTCTATGGCAGCGGTGGCTTCACCAGTTACTCAAATGATCGCCTGCAGGAGCAACTGAGCAACTGGGTGCGGTTGGGCATCACGCGGGTCAAGATGAAAGTCGGCGCTGACCCGCTCCGCGACCTGGAGCGGGTGCGGCTGGCGCGTGAGGCCATCGGCATGGAGGCGGAACTCTTTGTCGATGCCAATGGCGCATACAATCGCAAACGTGCGCTGGCCTGGGCTGAGACCTACGCGGAACTGGGGGCCACCTGGTTTGAGGAGCCGGTCTCCTCCGATGATCTGGAGGGGCTGCGGCTCCTGCGGGATCGCGGGCCCATTGGAATGGACATTACCGCCGGCGAGTATGGCTATGATCTTTTCTACTTCCGCCGCATGCTGGAGGCCGGTGCCGTCGATGTCCTGCAGGCCGATGCCACGCGTTGCGCCGGCATTACCGACTTTCTGCGTGTGGGGGCGCTCTGTGCCGCCCACAACATCCCGCTCTCAGCCCATACCGCCCCGGCTCTGCATCTGCATCCCTGTTGTGCGCTGGCCCCGTCCATGAATATCGAGTACTTTCACGATCATGTGCGCATTGAGGAGTTGCTCTTCGACGGTGTACAACTGCCGGTCGATGGTATCCTCTCCCCTGACCGGTCGCGCTCCGGCCTGGGGTTGGAGTTCAAACGAGCTGATGCCGAGCGCTACGCTGTGTAGATCGCCAATGATAACACTGAAGGAACGACCATGCGTGTTGCGCTGTTTATCACCTGCTTTAACGATACGCTCTTCCCGGCAACGGGGCAGGCTGTCGTGCATTTGTTGGAACGGTTGGGTCACCAGGTTGTCTTCCCAATGGAGCAGACCTGCTGCGGGCAGATGCACTATAACACCGGCTACCACCGCGAGGCCATTCCGCTGGTCCGGCGGTTTGTCCGGATATTTAGCCCGTACGAGGCGATTGTCGCGCCGTCGGCATCATGTGTGGCAATGGTGCGGGATCTCTATCCGCACGCGGCCGAACTGGCGGAAGATCGGCAACTGGCCGCCGAAATTGCCGCGCTAACGCCCCGCGTGTTTGAGCTAACCGAGTTTCTGATCAATAAGCTGGGCGTGGAAGATGTGGGCGCCTACTACCCGCACCGCGTTACCTACCACCCGACCTGCCACTCACTGCGCCACCTGCGTGTGGGCGATGCGCCGCTACGGTTGTTACGCGCGGTCAAGGGGATTGACCTGGTAGACCTGCCCGCCGCCGAGGAGTGCTGCGGTTTTGGCGGCACCTTCGCCGTCAAGAATGCCGATACCTCGATGGCAATGCTCAGCGATAAGCTCCGGCGCGTGCTGGATACGCGGGCCGAAGTCTGCACCGCCGCCGACAACTCCTGCCTGATGCATATCAACGGTGCGCTCCACCGGCAGCGCACGGGTGTCCGGACGCTGCACTTGGCCGAGATTCTTGCAACAACTGAGAGGGATTTCCGATGAGACGTTCATCCGTACCAATCGAACTCAAGGCTTCCTTTCCCGAATCGGCCAAGACCTCTCTGCGCGACACGCAACTGCGGCGCAACCTGGGCAAAGCCACCCAGACCATTCGCGGCAAGCGTGCCGCCGTTGTCAACGAAATGCCCGACTGGGAAAACCTGCGCGAGGCCGGACGCGCCATCAAGCAGCGGGTGATGCGCCACCTGGATCACTACCTGCTCGAACTGGAAACCGCCGTGCAGCGCGCCGGCGGGCAGGTTCACTGGGCCCGTGATGCCGCCGACGCCAACCGGATTGTCGCCGAGATTGCGCGTAACCATGCCTCAAAAGAAGTCATCAAGGTCAAGTCGCTGACCACCGACGAGATCAAAATGAATGAGGCACTGGGCGAACTGGGCATTCACGCGCTGGAGACCGACCTGGCCGAGTTGATTATCCAACTGGCGGATGAAAGCTCCTCGCACATCCTGGTGCCCGCCATTCATAAGAACCGCGCCGAGATCCGCGAGTTGTTTATGCGCAAACTGGGCGTGGAAGAACTGAGCGACGAGCCGGCAGCGCTGGCCGAGGTTGCCCGGCGGCATCTGCGCGACAAGTTTTTGAATACCAAAGTCGCCATCAGCGGCGCTAACTTTGCCGTGGCCGAAACCGGGACAATCTGCGTGGTCGAGTCGGAGGGCAACGGGCGTATGTGCGTTACGCTGCCGGAGGTGCTGGTCTCAGTGATGGGGATCGAGAAGATTATCCCGACCTGGCAGGACTATGAGGTCTTTCTGCAACTGCTGCCGCGCTCCTCAACCGGCGAGCGCATGAACCCCTACAGCTCCTTCTGGACCAGTGTGACGCCCGGCGATGGTCCGCAGGAGTTTCACCTGGTGCTGCTGGACAACGGGCGCACGCAGGTGCTGGCCGACGAGATGGGCCGTCAGACGCTGTACTGCATCCGCTGTAGCGCCTGCCTGAATGTCTGCCCGGTCTACGAGCGCGTGGGTGGCTATGCCTACAACTCGGTCTATCCGGGGCCGATTGGCGCAATCCTGACGCCGCAGTTGCGCGGCCTGGAAAACGCCGAGTCGCTGCCGTACGCCTCATCGCTCTGTGGAGCCTGCTACGATGTCTGCCCGGTCAAGATCAACATCCCGGAGGTGCTGATCCATCTGCGCGGACGGGTGGTGCGCGAACGGCAGGAGCGCCAGGGTGTGCGCCACAATCTCTACCCGGAAGATCTGGCGATGCAAATGCTGACGCAGATCTTCCTGGATCAGTTTCAGTTTGAACGGGTGCAACGGCTGGGTCGCCTGGGGCAGGAACCGCTGGCACGCGGCGGATTTATCGGCAACCTGCCGGGACCGCTGGCGGGCTGGACGGCAATGCGCGATATGAATGTTATCCCGGAGCAAACCTTTCGGGAGTGGTGGAGGTCACGCTATGAGTAACGCCCGCGAAGAGATCCTGCGCCGCGTTCGCACCGCGCTGGTGGATGTGCAGGCCCACGAGCAACCCAATCATATCCCGGTGGATCGCAGCTACCGCCACCACGACGACGCGCCCCGTTCCGAGATTGTGGCGCGCTTCGCCGAGGAGGTCGCTGACTACAAAGCCGTTGTTCATCGGATCAAACAGTCCGAGTTGAGCAAAACCATCGCTGAGGCATGCAAACGGCGCAAGGCGCAACGGATGATTATACCGACTGATCTGCCGCAGGAGTGGCTACCCAAAGGAATTGAGGGGATACCGGATAATGCACTGACCTACGCGCAACTCGACGCCGGCGATGGTGTGTTGACCGGCTGCGCGCTGGGTATCGCCCAGACCGGCACGATTGTCCTGGATAGTGGACCACGGCAGGGGCGGCGGGCGATTACCCTGCTCCCCGACTACCATCTCTGTGTGGTGTTTGAAGATCAGGTTGTAGGCCTGGTGCCCGAGGCCATCACCCAACTGTCCGATCGGGTGCATCAAACGGGCAGCCCGATCACCTTTATCTCGGGACCGTCGGCCACCTCCGACATCGAACTCAACCGGGTCGAAGGCGTCCATGGCCCGCGTACCCTCGAGGTGCTAATCGTCGCCTGAGAAGAGGCGGGGAGGTGCTGGGGTGCTGGGGTGCTGGGGTGATACAGTTTGAGCAATACGTTGCTCCGGGAGTCCCGGCTTTAGCCGGTTGGCTGCCTGCCGGGACAGGGCAGCCTGCCGGGAACGCTTGATCCGGCTGAAGCATGGTGCGAACATAGTCCGAATATGAAATGACCGGGAGTCCCGGCTTTAGCCGGTTGGCTGCCTGCCGGGACAGGGCAGCCTGCCGGGAACGCCTGATCCGGCTGAAGAACGGTGCGAACATAGTCCGAATATGAAATGACCGGGAGTCCCGGCTTCAGCCGGTGGGCTGCCTGCCGGGACAGGGCAGCCTGCCGGGAACGCCTGATCCGGCTGAAGCATGGTGCGAACATAGTCCGGATATGAAATGACCGGGAGTCCCGGCTTCAGCCGGTGGGCTGCCTGCCGGGACAGGGCAGCCTGCCGGGAACGCCTGATCCGGCTGAAGAACGGTGCGAACATAGTCCGAATATGAAATGGCCGGGAGTCCCGGCTTTAGCCGGTGGGATGTCTGCCGGGACAGGGCAGACTGCTGGGAATGCCTGATCCGGCTGAAGAACGGTGCGAACATGGTCCGAATATGAAATGACCGGGAGTCCCGGCTTTAGCCGGTGGGATGTCTGCCGGGAACGCTTGATCCGGCTGAAGCCGGGACTCCGATGCCACGATGTGATGTCCGAATTCAATGTTCAAAGTTCATGTAGCCGCTGACTGGGGGCAACAATCGGGACATCCCGGACAGAACGCCGACGGCCATACATCTGGCACAACTCGCACCCGCAGTGTTCTCGGTGAACGCTGTAGTAACAACAGGTGGTAAAAACAGACAGCAAAAAGGGGTCATCCCGCGCATCGGGAGCACGCCCATTAACCGGGTACAACTCACACCCGCAGTGTTCTCGGTGAACGCTGTGGCAAAACCGGTGATAAAAATAGTAATCCCGCTCACAGTGCGCATGGCAGGAACGTGGTACGGCTCGCACCCCGCAGTATTCTCGGTGAACGCTGTGGCAAGAAACCGTACCATGCGGGTGGAATTTTAAGGAGGAAGAGAACTCATGGCGAGTGTGATCAAGGAAGAGATGATCCAGCCGTGGCGCAATGTCAATGGGCGTGCCGACCATGTCCACTCTCGGCAGGCGCGCGACCGGGCGGTGGATATCGAGGCGCTGGAGGCCGATCTGCGTGCCGGTATTCGTGGCGAGGTGCGCTTCGACGACGGCAGCCGCGCGCTCTACGCGACTGACTCATCGAACTATCGGCAGATACCGATTGGCGTGGTCATCCCGAAGGATGTGGACGACGTGGTTGAGACGGTGGCGATTGCCCGGCGCTATGGCGCACCCATCCTGGCGCGTGGCGGCGGCACCAGTCTGGCCGGGCAGTGCTGCAATGTCGCCGTCGTGATCGACATGTCAAAATACATGAATAAGGTTCTCGAAGTTGACCCGGAAAACAGACGGGCGCGGGTGCAACCCGGCACCATCCTGGATGACCTGCGCGATGCCGCCGAAGAACACCACCTGACCTTTGGTCCCGACCCGGCAACGCATGACCACTGTGTACTGGGTGGAATGATTGGCAATAACTCCTGCGGTGTTCACTCGATTATGGCCGGCAAAACGGTGGACAATATTGAGGAGTTGGAGATCCTGACCTACGACGGGCTGCGCATGCGCGTCGGTCCCACCAGCGACGAAGAGCTGGAGCAGATTATCAAGGAGGGCGGACGGCGCGGCGAGATCTACGCGAAGCTGAAGGAACTGCGCGACCGCTACGCCGACCTGATCCGCGAGCGCTACCCGGATATTCCCCGGCGTGTCTCAGGCTACAATCTGGATGATCTGTTGCCGGAGAAGGGCTTTAACGTGGCCCGCGCCCTGGTTGGCACCGAGAGCACCTGCGCGCTGGTGCTCGAAGCCACCACCCGCCTGGTCCACAGTCCGCCCGCGCGCGTGCTGGTGGTTCTGGGCTATGCGACCATCTATGACGCGGGCGACCATGTGATGGAGATCCTCAAGTATGCGCCGGTAGGACTGGAGGGCATGGATGACCGACTGGTGGGCTATATGCAGCGCAAGGGTATGCACCCGGCCAAGATCGAAATGCTGCCGGAGGGGGCCGGCTGGCTCCTGGTTGAGTTTGGCGGCGAAACCGAGGATGAAGCGCGCGACAAGGCGCAGAAGCTGATCGATGACCTGAAAGATCAGCCGGATGCACCGCACTGCAAACTGCTCGACGACCCGGAAGAAGAAGAGCGGGTCTGGGCCATCCGTGAGTCGGGTCTGGGCGCAACTGCCTTCGTACCCGGTCAGCGCGATGCCTGGCCGGGATGGGAAGATGCCGCCGTTGCGCCGGAGAATGTCGGCAAATATCTGCGCGACTTCCGCAGCCTGCTTAACAAGTATGGCTATGGCTGCGCACTGTATGGGCATTTTGGCGATGGCTGTATCCATGTGCGGATCGACTTCGACCTGAAGACCGGTGAAGGGATTGAGGACTACCTGGCATTCATCAGCGAAGCCGCCGATCTGGTCGTCCACTATGGTGGATCGCTGACCGCCGAGCATGGTGATGGGCAGGCGCGGGCTGCCCTGTTACCCAAGATGTTTGGCGAAGAGCTGATCACCGCCTTCCGCGAGTTCAAGACCATCTGGGACCCGGAGGGCAAAATGAACCCCGGCAAGGTGGTAGACCCCTACCTGCCCGACGAGAATCTGCGCCTGGGCACCAGCTATAACCCGAAGCAGGTCAACACGCATTTCCACTTCCCGGAGGACAATGGCAACTTCGCCCATGCCACCCTGCGTTGCGTCGGCGTCGGTAAGTGCCGCCGCACGGATGGTGGGACGATGTGCCCCAGCTTTATGGTGACGCGTGAGGAGGAGCACACCACGCGTGGACGGGCGCGCATGCTCTTCGAGATGATGCAGGGCGAGGAGATCAGCGACGGCTGGCGCAGCGAGCCGGTCAAGGAGTCGCTGGATCTCTGCCTGGCGTGTAAGGGCTGTAAAAACGACTGCCCGGTCAGTGTCGATATGGCGACCTACAAGGCCGAATTTCTCGCGCACTACTATGAGGGGCGGGTGCGCCCGCGCAGCGCCTACGCCTTTGGCCTGATCTTCTACTGGGCCCGGCTGGCCGCGCTGATGCCCCGGGTTGCTAACTTCTTTACCCAGACGCCCGGCCTCAGCCGGATCTCCAAGTTTATCGCCGATGTTGCCCCGGAGCGAAATATTCCACCATTTGCGCCGCAGACCTTCAAAGCCTGGTTCCGCCGGCGCGAGCCACGCAACAGCGGTCAACCCCGCGTCATCCTCTGGCCGGATACCTTCAACAACCACTTCCATCCAGACACCGCCAAAGCTGCCGTCGAGGTGCTGGAGGCGGCCGGCTTCCAGGTGGTGGTGCCGGAGCAGTGGATGTGCTGTGGTCGCCCGCTCTATGACTATGGCATGCTCGGACTGGCGAAGCATCTGCTGCGCGACGTTGTTGACAAACTGCGAACCGAGATCCGCGCGGGCACGCCGATTATTGGTCTGGAGCCCAGTTGCATTTCGGTCTTCCGCGATGAGTTGATCAACCTGTTCCCTCACGACGAGGATGCCAAGCGGCTGAATACGCAGGTGTTTACGCTGGGCGAATTTCTGGCGGACAAAGTCCGGGATTACGATCCGCCGCGCCTGGAGCGCAAGGCGCTGCTGCACGGTCACTGCCACCACAAAGCGATTATGCACACCGACCATGAGCATACCATCCTGTCGAAGCTAGGGCTGGACTACAAAGAGCTTGACTCGGGTTGCTGTGGGATGGCGGGATCGTTTGGCTTTGAGCAGGGCGAACGCTACGAGGTATCGGTCAAGGCGGGGGAGCGGATGCTGCTGCCCGCCGTGCGCGAGGCCGACGAGCGCACCCTGATTATCACCGACGGCTTTAGCTGTAAGGAACAGATCGCCCAGGAGACGAACCGGCGGGCGCTCCACCTGGCGCAGGTGATCCAGATGGCCCTGCGCGCCGGTCCCAGCGGACCAAAGCAGGGTCGCCCCGAAGCTGACTATGGTGACACCTACGAGGGACAGGTAATTGATGGGCAACTCCCGAAAGCCGCGCTGATCGGCTCGGCGCTGCTCGCCGGGGGTGTCCTGGCATGGCGCATAGTGAAAGGAAAAGCAAATGCAGGCAAAACTGATAAGTGAGAGCGGCGAGAAGACCTTTGCGCTGATCTTTGATCCGGGAGAAGAGGTCGTCTCCGGCATCCGCGCCTTTGCGCAGCAGCAGAACCTGGCGGCCTCCCGCTTTACCGCGCTGGGTGCCTTTAGCGATGCCATGCTGGGCTTCTTCGACATGGAGCAGAAGGACTATATCAAGATCCCGGTCAAGGAGCAGGTCGAGGTGCTGACGCTGGTGGGCAATATCGCGCTGCACGAGGGCATGCCCAAAATCCACGCGCATGTCGTCCTGGGCAAGACCGACGGCACAGCGCACGGCGGGCATCTGCTGGAAGCGCATGTGCGCCCCACGCTGGAGGTGGTTGTGGTCGAGGCACCTCGACATCTCCAGCGCCGGATCGACGAGTCAACCGGACTGCCACTGCTGAACATCCGCGAAGATCAGCGGGTGTAGGTGTTCCAAATAATCAAGCAAGCGCGGTGCGGGTCATATATTCATATGACCCGCACGTTTTTTCTACCTGGCATATTACCGAGATATTGTTCCCTCCTCCGCAACACTGCACCCCTGGTACGCGAATTGCAATAGGGGAAATCAGCAAGGCCGCGGCTACCGGCATACACAATCCTATAATTGCAAAAGGAGGAATCTTCAATGAGTAACCGTGATACGCACAACCCACCAGGATGGGATGATAATCCTTCCTCCTGGTCACAGCGTCTGCCAATCGTTGTGCTGGCCCTGATTGGCCTGGTTATTGCAGGCTATCTTACCCTCTACCAGTATGAAGTTATCGGTACCGTCTGGGAACCCTTTTTTGGTGACGGCAGCCGCAAAGTGCTGACCTCATCGCTCTCGCATATGTTCCCCATTTCGGATGCCGCCCTCGGCGCGCTGGGCTACCTGGTCGATGCCGTCACCGGCATTATCGGCGGGCGGGAGCGCTGGCGCAAAATGCCCTGGATCGTGATCCTGTTCGGTCTGGCGGTTGGTCCGCTCGGCGCAGTCAGCATCGGCCTGGTGATCTCGCAGCCGGTGCTCGTCGGTGAGTGGTGTACGCTCTGCATGACCACAGCGGTGATCTCCCTGCTGATGATCGGCCCGGCCATGGACGAGTTCCTGGCAAGTGTGCAATATCTCAAGCGCGAGCATCAGCGCGGACGGTCAACCTGGCGGCTGTTCTGGGGCATGGAACCGGCAAAAGCGTAGGAGGAAGTTATGTGGGCACGTTTTGTGAATACCATCCTGGGCATCTGGTTGATGGCGGCCCCGGCAGTGCTGGGATATACCGACTCGGCGGCAGCCATAAATCACCGCATCATCGGGCCACTCGTCATTAGTGCTGCGGTGGTGGCGATATGGGAGGAAACCCGCCCGGTGCGCTGGGTGAACCTGCCGCTGGGCCTCTGGCTGGCAATCTCGCCGATCTTTATCAGCTATCCGGAAATAGTGACGCTGATGAGTGTTATCATCGGTCTGGTGATCGCCGCCTGTTCGCTGGTTCAGGGTACCTACCGGCCGGAGACGTTTGGCGGCGGTTGGTCGGTTCTCTGGAAGTAACGGAAATAATGCCGCATTGCGCTCCCAGATCTGGCGAAGTTTGTAACACTGACCGTTTTCATGAGACAATACAACCAACCCTATTTTCACCGGATCTGAAGGAGCCGCCTATGCGAACCGCTCGCCCCGGAACCGGCGCACTGATCGGTGTGCTATTCACAGTTCTGTTGATGAGCATAATGTATCTGGCAGATCAACTGGCAGGTCTGCCGTTTGTCCCATTTCTCCTGTTCGACTGGGTAACACGGGTCTTGCCCGGCCCGGTCGTCACTTTTGGCATTGATACAATGATCACGCTGTTCCGGCTGTTGGGGATCAGTGTCACCGACAACGCCAAACTCGCCGAGCAGGTGATTGCGGTGATCCAGTTTTTAATCCTCGGCGTGGTTATCAGCGCGCTGTTTTTCGCCCTGGTGGGCCGCCGCAAGCTCCCACCCGACCGGACAACCGGGCTGGTGCTGGGGGCACTCTTTGGCTTGCCGCTGATTGGCATCACGATTGCGCTCAGCCAGAATATCGGCAATCCACTGGTCAGCCTGCTCTGGCTGGTGGTAATCTTTCTGGGCTGGGGTCTGGCGGAAAGCTGGTCCGCCGCGCACCTGCTGCCCGCCGGCGAGCAACCCGCCACGGCGGAGCGTGCTGTTGAACACCTGGATCGCCGCCGCTTCCTGATCCGGCTGGGGGCGAGTACGGCAACGATCACTGTGGCAAGCACCGGCCTGGGCGCAGTGCTGGCGCGAAACGAACAGCGCCGCCGGGCCGCAGCCACCGAGGAGATGGGGCATACAGGAGTCGCAGCCGATCCGCGCCCCTTTCCCAACGCCGATGCCGAGGTGATGCCGGTGCCCGGCACTCGCCCGGAGTATACGCCGCTCAAAGATCACTACAAGGTCTTTATTCGCGCCGAGCCAACCGTGATCGACGGTTCGACCTGGACGTTGCCGATTACCGGCATGGTGGATAATCCGCTGCAACTGTCGCTGGAAGATCTGCAGAACAACTATGAACCGATGAACCAGTATGTCACCCTGCGCTGCATCTCCGGGCGTATCCCGACCGGCCTGATCAGCACGACCTACTGGACCGGCGTGAGCGTGCAGCGCGTGCTGGCCGATGCTGGCGTGCAGGCGGGCGCGCAATACCTGCACATCACCAGCGGCGACGGCTACTACGAGACGGTCGATCTGGACCTGATCAATGCCGATGAGCGGATTATGTTTTGCTATGCCTGGGACGGCAACCTGCTGCCGGTCGATCATGGCTTCCCGCTGCGCATCTGGATCCCCGATGTGTATGGCATGAAGCAGCCCAAGTGGATTACGGGCGTGGAGGTGACTGGCGAGTACACCCCCGGCTACTGGGTCGAGCGGGGCTGGTCGCGTGAAGCCCAGGTGAAGATGACCTCGGTGATCGACACCGTGGCGGTAGATACGCTGATCGAGCAGGGCGACCGACGGCTGGTGCCGGTCGGCGGGATTGCCTACTCCGGCGCGCGCGGCATCTCCAAGGTCGAGGTGCAGGTTGATGACGGTCCCTGGGAAGAAGCGCAGTTACGCCCGCCGCTATCCGGGACTACCTGGGTGATCTGGCGCTACGCGTGGCCCTTCGCCGAGGGCCGGCATACCTTCGCGGTACGCGCCTACGATGGCGACGGCACCCTGCAAATTACTGAAGAGAGCCCTCCGCGCCCCGATGGCGCCACAGGCATCCATAACGAACAAGCAACATTGTAGGTAGGGCACACCGGATTATCAGCGTGCCCCGCTTTGAAGGAGTTATTCCGAATGTCATACCGACTACAAACCGACGAAACCCTACCGGCGGGCATGACCCGCATCGTTTATGAACAACTGGATCAGGCAATTGGCGCGTTGAGCAATGCTGAACAGGACAAGCACGAAAGCATTCACGAGGCGCGCAAGAGCCTGAAGAAGGTGCGGGCTGTGCTGCGGCTGATGCGCGGCGAACTGGGGAAGATGTACAAAACTGAGAACACCCGCTTCCGCGACGCGGGGCGCAAGCTGTCCGAACTGCGCGACGCCGAGGCGCGGATTGAGACGCTCGATCAGATGCGCGACGTGTTTGGCGATGCCCTCAAGCCGGAACGCTTCGGCGCATTGCGCGCCGATCTGGTGCGCCACCGCGAAGCCACTGTTGCTACCATTGACATTGACCAGCGCATCGCCGAGACACTAGAGATGCTGCACATCGGACGAAACCAGGTTGAGACATGGCCGCTCAAGCGCAGTAGTTTCAAAGCCGTTCGCCCCGGGCTGACGCGCATCTATCGCCAGGGACGCGATGCGTTTGCCCTGGCCTATGCCGAACCGACCGTTGAGCATTTTCACGACTGGCGCAAACGCGTAAAGGACCACTGGTACCATGTGCGGTTGCTGCGGAACGTGTGGCCGGATGTGATGAAGAGCTATGAGGATGAACTTGATCATCTCGGGGATCTGCTGGGTGATGACCACGATCTGGCCATCTTCCGCGAGACGCTGCTGACCGAGGAGAATAATGTAAATGGTGGGGATGCAACCCATGCGCTGCAAGGATTGATTGCGCAGCGACAGACCGAACTGCGCACCGAGGCCGCTACCCTCGGCCGGCGCATCTTCGCCGAGCGGCCCAACAAAGGCTTTGCCACCCGCATCCAACACTACTACCGCGCCTGGACCGCCGAAATGGAGCAACCCACCGTGCATGCAAACACGGTCGGGGTGTAATACCAATTTGACTTCCAAACGGCAACAATCAGACCAACCACGAAGCACACGAAGAAACACGAAGGAACACGAACGGCTGCGTCGTGGGTACGATTGGTTTATGCATCAGGTGTACTGGTTCACGCTCTGTGTGACCCTGGTGGTTTTTTTGCACGGTTGACAACAAATCGGTATAAGTACTTCCGGTAGGGACGCGCTTCTGCGCGTCCGCTGCCTGTCCTGGCAGTAGTAGGATGCATGCGATGCACCGTTCTTCCGGCGCACATCACACCGCGCAGTATGTCTTCATCGTTCATCAGGCGATTGCGCCGGCCTGGAACCGCCTGATGAACTTTTAGAAAATACTCCGGATATGCCATCCGGGAGTCCCGGCTTCAGCCGGTCGAATGTCTGCCGGGACAGCGGCATACTGCCAGGAACGCCTGATCCGGCTGAAGCCGGGACTCCGGTCCAGTGATGTCTGGATTAAAAATTCAAATTAAGCTGTATCCGGGAGTATACCGGATCATGATACCATAGTCCGGTTATGGTAAGCGGCATAAGGAGCCGGCTTGAACCGCCACCGTATCACGCATGTCGGTTCCGGAGATCAGTCATCATCTGCGTCATCTTCCTCAACGTCATTGTCGGCTTCATTCTCCGTACCCGGCACACGTATCTTCACCTTCAGCGGCGACGGTACAGCCGGGTTTCCGGCGCGGACCTGGACGACACCCCCCTGGCTGTGGGCACGCGCAAGCGGCATGCTGACCGTGAGGGTGACAGGCGTGACAACACCCGCCTTCACACTGGCAATGCTTGTCGGCTCGACGGTGAGCACACGCCCCAGGCCGCCGGGCACGCGCAGAGTTACATCGCTCAGATCAGCACTACTCACCATGGTGACCTGCAACCGTATAGTCGTACCCGGCGCAAGCGTCTGCTCGATGCGTGGAACACTCCAGGTGACCCGCGCATGGGGCGGCTTTTTCGTAGGAGGTCGGTTGGGTTTCGCGGCAACGGAAACGGCCAGAGCCACGGTGAGAATGACAAGAGTCAGGACAAGAGCGGACGTCAGAATGCGTTTCATAATGATACTCCTTGCTACTATTTCAAAACACCAGTACCCGGCTCAGGGTCTGGTCCGGTGTGATGACCCAATGATCACGGGTAAAAATAGATCATGCCAGGGTGGGCCAGGCTGCACCGTCAGCGTACCCAGCGGATAGCGCCCGGTATCCGTCCGGCCCGTAATTGCCAGATTGAGCGGCGCACGATACCCGGACGGATCACGCACAACCAGGCTCAGGTCATACACGCCGGGCTTGAGCCGGTAGGATACGCGCAACTGATCGGTTATGCTGACCGGTTCCGTCGTTGGGAGCAACTGCTCCAGGTCCAGATGTGAGCTACCCAACCAGGCGACGTTGGCCTGCCCCTGGGGACGCAACTCAAAGGTGACAACAAAGCGCTCATAAGCCGGCGTGATGCCGACATTTGACCACCGGCTCGTTATGTCAAATTGACCACCTGCCATAATTTCTATCGGGTAGGTCAACTGCTCCAGCACAAAGCGGTAGCCGGATTCTTTCCCGATCCGGATGAGTTGCGCCTGCTGTTCAGCGGTATAGTCGTCCCAGGTGGAAACACTGCCGTTTGCCACCGCCGCCACATGCCAGCGCCGCACCTGCTCCACACACAACGCCGGATCGGACGGGTTCCAGTGCATAAACTCGGTAATAATCGGCGCGGTCTTCCAGCGCTCCTGTATGAGCGCCAGCTTCGCGGACGAATCGGTAAACTGTTGATCAAACCAGGGATCACACAGGCTGTCCACTCGGACGCCGATGCGCGGCGACTGTTCCAGCGTGTAGACGAACGCCGCAACCTCTTCCGCTCCGGAGTTCATCACGATGCGCGTGTCGGCAAACGCGGCCAGTTGCATATCTACCAGTGCCTGTTTTGTTGCTGTGCCGGCGGGGGGCGCACAGAGACCACCATTGTGCCACTCACCCCAGTGCCCATAGATGCCCATTTCGTAGTAGGCCAGACGTGGGTCGCCATCGAAGTGTTCCCCCAGCGCCGTGACCAATGCATGTGCCCGCTCAAGAAACTGCGGACTGTCCCAGTCCGGCACCCAGAGTTGCTGATTGTAGTAAGTGCAGTCTGTGCCCCCAACTTCCTGCACCAGATAGTCGGGAACTTCCAGCGGTGAGCTAAATCCATTGACGGCCATTACCCGAAAGGCAAATTTCGCCCCCGCCGCCTCCGCCGTCTCCAGCGCCGCCGCGATGGCCGAGAAGTCATACTGCCCTCTGGTAGGTTCCAGTTCACGCCAGCCATACCGCGCATAATGATCATACGCCGGCCGCGGCTGAGGAATCGGCTCGCTCCCGTACCAGCGGTAGAATCCGCGCAGTGGGTTAACCAGTTCCGCCGCGCTCAGTGCAATCGGGGTAGGATGCACCGTGACGGTCGTACTGCCGCTGCTCCGCGATGTCAGCAACCCCACGCCGACCAGCAGCAGGAGAGCGAACAACCCGACAGTCCAGTGTCCAATCCGGCGATACCCGGGCACTGACGAATGCTTGCGCTGATGATGATGCACAGGTGACTGCATGCGATTACTCCGTGGCAAGTTGATGTTGCATCCTACGCCGTCGCCACCAGACAACGCCAAAGACCAGGCTCCCCAATGCAACCAGGGCAATACTTGCCACAGCCACGAACAAAAGGATATCCGGGCGCTCAAGCGCAACGGTCGCTTCCTCCTCCGACTCTACGGTTTCCGGTGGCGTGGTTTCGGTCGTGACCCGGGTGCGGGTATCGCTGCTCTCGATCTGCTCCGCCTGCACAACGGCCAGGTTGCCCGCGAGTTTACTGCGCAACTCCGGTGTGGTCAGCGCGGCACCGGCCCACTCTAACCCCGTATCGCTGCTGCCCAGCACGGTCAGGATCGCGCGCTCGTCGTTCCAGGGTGCGGTGAGCAGTTGCAGATAGCCCACACTGACCTCCTCGGCCATCCGATACACGATCGGTGCATTAGGCGCGGAGGCCAGATCAGAGCCGGCGGCGAAGGGAGCCGGTAGGGCGCTGCCCAGTTCATCCAGCAGCGGCAGGCGCGTCGGACGTCCGACCACTAGCAGATTACGCTCCGCACGCATCTGTTCCGGGACTGCATCGGCATAGGCCACCGCCAGATCAACCAGGGCTCCCTGCATCTGCGGACCCAGGTCAAACGCAATCTGTGCCGCCACCTCCCAGCCGGCCGGATCAGTCGGGTCCAGCACAAAGGCCAGGTCGCTCAGGTTGGTCTGCACGGTGAAGGGCTGCGGATAGTAACCCAGGTCGATCACGTCGGCCGGTGTGCTGTCCTGCGCCGGAGTCAGCGGCAGATGCAGCAACGACTCCGGCCGGATGGACATCCAGAGGCCACTGCTGCGTGGATCAATGCAGAGGGCGCGTGGCAGCAGATCCGCCCGGACTGTGATCAGATTGCTACCGGGACGCAACGCCGTGGCCGGCAGTGCCAGCCGGGTGCTGCCCAGGCGGGTCGAGGTATCATCGAGCCGAACGCCGGCAATCGGCTCTTCATTCAGACTGACCATCAACCCGGACTGTTCATAGTCGAGCAGTCCCGAATGAACAAAGACCAGATCCAGGTAGGCTTCGCCATCAATCTCCTGACCTGGCGGAATGTCGAAGCGATACCCGGCGTACTGTCCACCCATTCCGTACATTTTCTGCGTTTCATAGCCCAGATCGCCCAGCGTCTGATCGATGCCGAAGAAGCTGCTGGTGACATCGGGTTGGACGGCGGCGATCACCGCCAGGTCGGGTTGCACCCCGGTGCGGAGCGCGCCGCTGCTCAATGCCTGCGCCGCCTTCACCACCGCGGCATCACTTGTGCCGCCGGCGATCAGCAGCACCTTTGTGGCGTTCCAGGGTGAAACCGCCATCTGAATCACGCCGTCGTCGTCAGCAACACCGGGCAGCGCAAAGGCATCATCCGCGACCGGTGCGGGCAGTTCAACCTCGGCCGGCAGCGGGAAGTCGGCAGGCCGCCCAACAAAGATGAGATGCGTCTGCTCACGCCGCGTATCGGTCAATGCATCCAGCGGACGCAGAACCAGTTCAAACTCATCGTCGGTCATGCGTCCCAGACCGGCAGCAATAGCTAACGCCGCCTGAAGTTCGTTCGCGGTCGGGTCATCCGGTACCACAATTGTTGCTGCATCGGGTAGCAGCGCATGCTGGTAGAGTGGATAGGGCAGATTAGCCAGGTCGGTCGGCGGTGGTACAATCCGGTGCGGCAACTGTAGATGCGAACTGGCGCGAATCACCAGGCTGGTATACTGTTCAATGCCACACTGCTCATCGGTATCCAGCAGGATTTTTAAGACGTGGCGTTCACCACCGAGCGGCACCTGGAGCGCTTTCGTGGAAAGCGGCACCGTCAGCGTGCGCTCCCCCATCTGATCGAGCAGCACGGTTTCCAGCAGCACATCATTCAGTACCACCTCCAGCGTTCCCCCAAACGCGCGCCCACTGTTCACAGCGGTGCCGGGTTCATCGGCTGCGGTTGGTTCAGTCGCGGTCATCGCCGCACCATCGGCAAAAAATGTTGTGAACTGGAGTTGCAGCGCCGCGCCATCGGTCAACTCCCAGGAGGCGGGCAGGCTGAAGTCAATCGAGGCTGCGTCAAACGGCCCGCGCAGATGCTGCTCTGGAACATCCAGACCGGCGAAGGTAATGATCGTCTCTTCCACATCGGTTACATCCTGCGCGTAACTCTGCGGCACCGGCAGCATCTGCCAGAGCAGCCCGCAGAGCAGCAGGAGCACACCCATTCTCTGCCTGTTTCCCGAAAATAGAATCGTCATACATGCTCCAGAGAAGGCAGCGTCGGCTCACCTGCCGTCGGCGACTCCGCTACAGGCATAATCGCCGAGGTGTAGACAGCACGGGCCATAAAGATGGCTTCCAGACATATCGCCAGCACGAGCCCCACGCTCAGGCCAATCAGCCCATTCATAACTGCTCCCGCCGCCGCCAGGCTTAACTCCAGGATGCTGCCGAGGGTGGCATACATGGCTGTTCGGGCAATCCGTCCATGCACGCGGCAGGTTGCCACATAATGATCTTTAATAATCAGCGGGAAAACACCCAGGCCCATAATGCGCAGCGGCCAGGCTGCCTGCGCCGCATAGGTTGGACCAAACATCCCCATCAGGAAATCCGCGCCCACCCAGAGCACCAGGTTCGACAGCACGCCCAGCAGCAGCGCCAGCCCCAGCGTCAGCCGGATCTTGGGGGCGAAGGTAGCCCGATCAGCCACCCCCGACGCATACAGCACAATCGTCAGCGTATAGGGGATGGCAAACACCAGATGGAGCAGCAGCCAGGCCATGTAAAAACCGGCATTCAGGGTTGCCGAGAGCAGCACCGTGACAATCACCGGCAGGCCCAGCGCCGGCAGTTGCAGCGCCAGGTTAAGGGCATGATGCGCCAGCGCCGCACCCGGCAGTCGTTGCAGCATGCGCCAGCGCGGACGGATATCGGTCAGGTGACGCCGCCGGCGCAACACCAGTCCGCTCAGGACGAGCAGCGACAGCAGGTTGCCTAGCGCCCAGGTCGCATAGATCGACAACCCGCTCTGGTCGGCCACCCAGACGCCGGCCGGCAGCAGCACCAGCAGCTTGGCAACCGCAAAGACGGCATTCCGCCAGAGTTGCAGTTCGCCGCGCAGCAGCCCGATCAGCGCCTGATCCAGCACCAGCGTTACGCCGGTCAGCGCAACACCCAGCGTAAATAGCAGCAGTGGCAGCGGTCCCAGGGTCAGCGGTTGAAACTCCGCCGAGACCAGCGGGGCAATCCCGACAAACAGTAGGCCCAGCACGACGGACACTCCACCGGCGACCAGCAGCGCCACCGTGATCAGTGAGCCGCGCTGCCCTGACTGCTGCGGCAGTTCACCAATCAGCAGCGTGCCCAGGCCCATCATGCCGATGGTGCCGAGCAGGCTCATCGCCGAGATCAGTGCCGAGGCGAACCCGACCGCCGCCTGGGGAAACAGACGCGCCGCCAGCCACCAGTAGACAAAGCCCAGTCCGGCGGTGATCACCGTTGTGCCAATCATCGAACCGGCGTTGAGCAGCAGACTGCGGTTAGCAGCACTGCGCAAACTGGTGCTCAGTTTCGTGGCAAGTGTGTAAAAAAAACGTGGCTGCATAGTGTTACTTTATTGATTACAGTAGCGAATTCATTGCTCGGTCTCAGGCCACAGGCTGACCTGCCGATAGATCTCCCGTGGCGCTCCCTGCCGGTAGAGCCGCGCCTCGACTGGTCCATCACCGGATTGCTGCTCACGCAACGTTACGGTCGTTTCCCAACGCTGCCCCGGCATAATCTCCAGCGCGGGCCACTCCTGCAGAATGTACCCCTCCTGCTGCAATTGCAGCCGGAACGTACCGTCCGCCGCGCCAAAGCTGTTGATGCCCAGACGCACCTCGGGCGTATCCGCCGTGGCATCCAGCAGCATCCAGAGCTGAATGACATCAGCGGGAGGATGCTGTGCCGCTTCGGTGCGGGCCAGCACCACCGCCCCGACAACCACAAGTGTCGACAGCCCGAACAGCATGCCATGCCCCACGCTTAACCCGATGGGACTGCGGTGCATCGGCGGGTCGGCCTCCGGCTCGGTTCGCGGTGAAGCACTCAGAGCCAGCAGGTAGCGCCGGGCAAAGGCGATTATGCTCCCGCCCAGAGTGAGAAAAGTCAGCAGCACCACCCACGAATCCGGGTGTAACCCCCATGGTAGCCAGTTCAGCACAAATCCGCCCAGAATGGTGCTGCCCAGGCTCAGGCCCAGCGTAAACACCACCCGATCCGTTCCTGCGAGCGTATCATCGGGGAAGAGAGCCGCCGTCAGCGCATAACCAGGCAGGATCAATACCAGTGGCAGGCCCAACAGCGCGCGCAGGATGGTGTTGTCGAGATCGAATAGTGTCAGTAGTAGCGCCGCTGGCGCAAGCAGGCTAACCAGCACCAGATCGCGGAATTTAGGGCTCATCTGCTAATGCTCCAATATCATACACCCGGATGTCGCCACTATCGAACAGGCGGTTCACCTCAGCGATATGATCAAACTTTCCGAGTACCGCCGGGCTGATGGGATGTGAGTAAGGGACAACCATCTTCTCCCAACTCTCATAGTAGTGCCCATCGAACGGCAGCGCCTGGCTGACCCGCATATCCACGACGATATAGTGAATGCGTCCCTCCCGAATGGCTTCCGCGACATGGGGACCGATATGCGGTGCCAGAAAAATGCCGGATATTGACACCTCGTCAATCAGGTGCGTGATCATCCGCTGTTCGCCATAGGTGCCCCAGAGCGTGGTATTGATCCGGTCAGCCGCGACGCGGTTATTCGGACCAAGATACTCGCCGGCCCACTCTGCGGCGGCTAACCCTTGCGGCTCAATTGAACGGGTATCCGCGCCGACCATGTAGGGCCAGGGCATACGCGCCCAGGGCGACCAGCCACCAATGATGCCACTGCAAAAAAACACAGCAATATAGGGCGCAAACAGGACTGGCCTGACCCAGTTGATCCGGCGCGGCAGCCAGGTGTACTCCAGCGCCAGCGCCAGGACAAAGACCAGCGGAATAAAGACAAACACCGACGAGCGCGCCGACACTTCCCAACCGCCTCCCGTCAGACGCATTACCAGTGTTACCGGGTAGCTCAACGCGCCGATTGCCAGCGTCCAGGCAATCACACTGCGCCGATACTTCAGCCAGAACTGCAACAACCCGAATGGCATGCAGAGCGTGATCAATCCCGGTCCACCCAGACCGATCAGCTTTTCGAGTAGCGGCGTGGGAATGCCCGAACTTGACTTGAACAGTTCCCGGTCGGAGCCCTCACCCGCAATCAGGTTTAGAATGGACTCAACCGCTCCCATCAGGTGGGGAGCCAGATAGCCAATGGTAATGCTCGATACACCCAGTAGCCAGGCCGCATTCATCGCCGCTGCCAGCAGCGTAATCCAGATCGGCCCCGGCTCCTTGGCCCGCAACCACCAGTTGTACCCAATTGTTACCAAGCCCCAGAGCGCCAGAAAGATCGTCGTCATATATGAGGTAGCGTGGTGCGTTGCCACCAGCGCCCCCAGGCCCAGCACCGCTACCAGGTTGAAGCTCAGGTGGGTACTCCCGGTGACCCGTTGCCGCCGTAACAGTGCCAGCAGGATCATTAACAGGAAGGCCAGCGCCAGCGACTCATAGGCAAACTGCGCATCAAAGATTACAAAATGGGGATTACCCATGTAGAGTGCCGTGGCAATCCCGGCTACCCGCACCGATCCGGCAATCTGCTCAAAAAAGAGGTAGAGCGCCAGCACCAGCACCAGCCGCGCCACGCCTACCACAATCACCCCGGAGGTAAAGATCGACAACCCGGTGACATTCGCAATCGCAGTCGCTGCAATCTCCAGACCGGGGTAGAGCGGTGACACCGGCAACAGGGAGTTCTCTGTAAAGAGCCGTCCACTGATGAGCATATCGTGGGCGGTCCGCCAGTGCAGAAACTCATCAAAGAAGGTAAACCGGATCGGACTGTGCAACAGTTTGGCAAAATAGGCCCCCATACCCATCACGATAATCAGCCCGATGGCCTCGCGGCGAGAAACCCCCGGCAGCATCAGCCGCGTCCCCAGCGGTGCGATCAAAATCACCAACCCGGTCCAGTAGAGTGGTTGCGCCCAGATGGCATCATAGCGCGCCCCCGAGTGCGCAATTGCCAGCAGCAACACTCCCAGTGCGCCAACGACACTCAAGCCGGGCAGCCAACCCCAGGTCTGATCGCTCGTGCGCGCATACGCGGTAACGCGGCGACGAGTCGCAGTGTGTGGCCGGGCAGCGTGCCGGGCTCGCGGTGCAACCGTGCATATGTTGATGGCCTGCCAGAGGAGTTGTAGTTGTCTCACTCGCCGCTCACCAGCATGTGCAACGATTCTGCAACGGAATTCATGCCATAGTCGGTATACTCAACATACCCGGCCGCGCCGTCATAGGAGATAACCCGCCCCGGCACCCCGACAATCACCGCATTATCCGGAACATCGTGCGTCACCACGCAGTTGGCACCAATCGCAACATTATTGCCCACCCGTACCGCGCCGACGATCTTGGCTCCTGGCCCAATGTAGACCCCATCACCGACAACCGGATAGCCCTGGTTTTTTCCACGATTTGCCTGGCCCAATGTCACCCCCTGGCTGAGATTGCAGTGTGTACCGATCCGCGATTGCGGATTAACTTGAATTGTACCGCAGTGTCCAATATACAAGCCGGCCCCAATCGGGGTGTTCCATGGAATAAAAATGCCAAATTTGTAGGAATAGTGGCGCAGCATAATTCGTGCGATCCAGTAGAGCGGTCGCGTCAAAAGGAATGGCCGGGCCGCATGCAAAAAACGACAGAGCCGCAGCCAGAAGGTAAAGGTGTAACCGGGGCTCAACACAAGATGTTTGAGCAGAGTACCAATCCCGACCTTACCCTCGTAGCGGTACAGGTCGCCATACCACGCAAAGAGCAGTTCACGCATATGCATAATCGTTCAACCTGTGGGTACTAATTCCTGGTAGACCTGCTCCAGGCGCTGCACCACGCTACCGGCCTGGAACGCAACTACCTTCCGCTTACCGGCCTGGCCCATCCGCGTCCGTAACTCCGGGTCGGCCAGCAGATGGGTCATCGCCTGCCGCAGCGCCAGCGAATCACCCGGCGGCACCAGCAGACCCGTCTCCCCATCGCTCACCAGGTCGGTCAGGCCACCAATGCGCGTGGCAATCAGCGGCTTGCCGAGGGCCATTGCCTCCATTGCCACGGTCGGGCAGGGATCGGACCAGGTAGAGGGGACGATTCCCAGCAGACTGCGCTGCCAGGCCTGCATCACCGCTGCGTGCGGCCAGTCGCGCAGCACTCGCACATTCGGCGGAAACTCGACTGTGCGGATCGGGTACTCTGGCGTCTGGTAGCCGATAATTACCAGCGGCGGCGCGTTGTGCAACCCGGCATAGGCTTCCAGTAGCACATCAAGACCTTTGTAGCGCCCGAATGCGCCCACGAAGAGCATAAACTCGCCTGCCGGTAACTGCTCCAGGTAGGGATGCGGCGCGGCATTCACCGTACCGGCATCGTCCGGCACAAAGTTGGGAATCACCTGCACGGGCAGGCCATGGTTCAGCAGATCATTGTCTTCCGCCACAGCGCGGCTGACCGGCACAAACATATCGACGGCAGCCCGCTCGGCGCGGCGCATCACCATGTTGGCGAGCAGCACCGGCACACCCTTTGCCATACCGTAATGCTCCCCGGCGCAACGCAGGCATTTTGTTAATTCAGGACCGCTGCATAGGGCATCCTGGTGGATCAGTTTCTTCTTGGGACAGCGCGCACTGTGATCATGGATCGTCAGTACCAGCCGGGCTCCGCTGCCGGCCTTGAGCGGCAGGAACGAGCGTGCAAGCCAGTTGTGCGCATGTACAATCTGCGGGCGCTCCTTCACGATAATGCGCCGTAGTGCCGGCACCAGTTCCGGGTCGGGAAAGGGCGGCGCATGCCGGCGGCTATCCTCGCTAAAGAGCCATGCCGCCCGCTGCATGGTACCACGCAGGCGATACACCCGCACACCCTCGTCTTCTTCAAACGCGGGTAGTTGCCGGTTGCCCAGCGTTGCCACGGCAACCATATGCCCCCGCGCCGCCAGTCGCGTGCTGAGGTTGCGCACATGGCGCTCTTCACCGCCGATGTAGGGCGGATAAAATTGGGTCAACATCAAGATGCGCATAACATTGGCTTCCGTGTAACATCCTGGTAGAGGTGCAGCAGTCCGTCTGCGCAGTCATCCCAGGTCGGCAGGCTAATTTCGGGTGGAATAAGCGGTCGGCGCAGTTGCTCCAGGATGGCGCCGGCGGTTTGATCGGGTGTACTCGCGCACGGAATCGACCGCGCCCAACCCTGCTCGGCCAGTTCCGCCAGCCCCGAGGTCTGCGTCACCAGAACGGGCCGCCCCAGGGCCAGCGCCTCCAGTGCCGCAATCGGGTGCGTCTCGTAGTCGCTCAACAGCGTGACCAGGGCGGCGCGGGAGAGCAGATCGGCCATCCCCTGCCGGTCGGTCGGTGGGATCGCGCCAATCTCGACCCGGTCGGCAATGCCGAGAGCCTCCGCCTGTTGGCGGAGCGCGGTTTCGTACGGGCCGCTGCCCGCAATGCGCAGCCGCACATCAGGCCGTTGTTTAAGCACTTCCGGCAGCGCGGCAATCACTCGCTGGTGCCCTTTGTAGCGTTCCAGCCGACCAATCGAGGTAATCAGCGTACCCTCGCCGGGTTGCGCCGGCGAGGGCGATCCCGTGCCGACTTCCGCGCCGTTGGGAATAAAAACAAACCGTTCGGGCGGGAGGCGCAACGCACGCCCGTACAGCCCGATTTCAAACCGGGCAATAGCAACCAGTCGGTCGGCCCGCGCCAGCAGCGGGTGCAGCACCCCCCACTGCCCCCGGCGCAGCAGCGTACGCAGGCGCGATGAGTGACCGCCCCCGTGAAATGTGACCACGTAGGGAATGTGGGCGCGCAGTGCCGCCAGCATCGCCATGGGTGCAACCAGAGTATGGTAGCTCTGGCAATGCACAACGTCCCATGATCCCTGGGTGATGACGCGTGTAATCTCCGGCGCAAAGTAGTAGTCGCGCTGCTCCGGCCAGGCCCGCACGCGTCGCACCGTGATACCCTCCAATAGTTCACTGGTCGGCAGTTGCCCGCTGCGATCAGTTGTCAGGATTGTTACATTCACTAACGCGTGGGCTAACCGTCGCGCCACCTGGTAGACATGCGTCTCGACGCCGCCCACATCTGGGAAGAAGCGTGGTGTAACCATTAATACACGTAGGGGAGCCGAAGCTGTCAGATGCATAGCTAACCTCAATGTGATGATGAAACCGGATGATCCGCCGGTATATCCGGCCGGGTCCCCGGTAATGTTGCCGGCAGATGGGTAGCGCTACCGGCCGGCGCACGCAACTGGCCCAGCAGGTAGCCCATCGCCGTCACCAGCAGACCGGCGATGATCGCCCCGGCGCGCAGCAGGCCGGTAACGTCGCGGCCCGTCAGCGCCGCACCGATGCCCTGCACCACTCCACCGGGCAGCGTACGAAGCGTATAATTCCGCTCGGTCGCCAACCCCTGATTGCGACCAACCATACGTGCCAACCCGGCCTTGGACAGACCCTCGGAGAAGCAGCGGCGCACGAAATAGCGCACTTTTCCCCGTTCAGATCGAACGCTATGATGGACCAGCGCGGTAGGTCGATACAGGATAACTATTCCGGGATAGGTCGCCGCCAGACGGATGCAGAACTCGGTTTCATCGTCCTCCTGGCCGATAGCCAGTTGCCCCACTCGCCCGATGCGAAAGCCACCCGTCGCCACCACCAGACTGCGCCGAAACGACATATTGCAGCCGATCAGATTGCGCACCGGGGTATCACTGACCGGCATACCGCGATAGGTGCAGCCCACCACCCAGTCGAACTCGGATGGGAACCAGGCGGGCCGACCGGCGCACCAGCGCGGCGCAATCATCCCGCCCACGGCGGCAACCTGGGGATCGGTATAGCCACGTTCCAACTGCTCCAGCCAGTCAGGTGCGGCAACCGCGTCGTCATCCAGGAAGGCCACAATCATGGCGTGGGCCGCCGCGATGCCTCTGTTCCGCGCTCCCGATAGGCCACGCGCTTCCTGGTTTTCTACCGCGATAACCCCCGGCAACTTGCGTTCAACGCGGGCCAGCAGAGTTGGGTTATGATCAACCACGACGATAAGCTCTTGCGGCGGCAGCGTCTGGTGTTGTACCGACTCAACTGCGCGCATCAAATCGTCCCAGCGGGCCTCGGTATAGGCGCAAATAATGACGGAAAATGTTTGTACTGTTGGCATAGCTACTGCGATACTTCCATCTGCGTGGCGGTAGCGGCCGACGATCGGACTTTTGGCCGGGACTTGAAGCGCTCCTTGATCATCGTCTTGAGCACCCGCCAGCCATCGGGGATCGCCCGCAGATTACTCTCACCATAGATTCGGTCGGCCTCAAAACTCGGTACCTCGACCACCTTGAACCCGACGCGCAGCGCCCGCAGGTTCATCATCGTCTCAATCTCAAAGCCGTCACCATCCAGGTCAAGGTGCGGCAACACACTGGCGAAGAAGGCGTTATAGCCATAACAGATATCGCTGTAATGTCCGCCAAAGAGCATGCGCGAGGCAATCACAAAGAACCAGTTGCCCATTTGCCGGTGGAACGACATATCCGCAGTCCCGCCACCCTGGATAAAGCGCGACCCTTTGACAAAATCGGCCCCGGCCAGCAGCGCCCCGACAAAGACAGGAATTTCCGCCGGGTCGGTTGAGCCATCGGCATCGAGCATCACAATAATGTCGCCGGTTGCCTCGGCAAAGCCGGTGCGCAGGGCAGCACCTTTGCCGCGTCCCTGCTGCTGCACAACGCGGATATCGGGCCACAGACTACGCGCCACGTCGATAGTGTCGTCCGTGGAGTTGCCGTCAACCAGCAACACCTCGTGAACCCATTCCGGGATACGCGGCAGCACATGCGGTAGGTTGCGAGCCTCATTCATTGCGGGCACAATAACGCTTATACGGGGTTGACCATACACGGGAACGGCAGGCATGGCAGTGCAGACAGTCGGTTGAGGCAGCACACCCCACTGGGTAGCAGTCAGACCAGTCGAGTTTTGGACATCCATGTAGTTCGGTGAGAGTTCCACGTTACGATCTCCTTAGTATTCAAGCATGTCGGCAAGAAATAGGCTGATAGTGCTCCATGCTCAAGATTAGCTACCGCCAACCGCATCACTGCACCCTGACAGGTAGAGGTTTACGAGCGCATATAGTACAAACGGTATGTTTTTCTTTATTCCTCCTTCGTTACTACACGATAAATACATAGTATTGATATAGAGTATTCACACAAAACAGTGTCATCTCTATAATAATGCACGCAGTTGATATGTAAAGTGGTACGTTGGTCTCATTCAGCCAGTTTATGCGTTCCTAATTACAACCAGAATGCCATGCGAAAACACAGAAATAACATACGACAGACGCGTTGAAACCGTGTTATCATTATCGACAACACGGCATAATTGGATTGAGTGATTGTACGAGTCAGGAAATGTTTTTATTCGGGTGTATATAGAGTATAAAGACTAAAAGATTCAGAGAACAGGGCGTATCGGGCACACTTTCGGTACGTACTCTATTTATTCTTCTCGTGTATAGGTATCACAAAATGTCCAATAATGGTTATAGTACAATCTCAGGAATACAAATCTCTCTCATATGGTGTGTTATCATCTGGGTGACAAAGAATTGCAGACGATACGCTCCCTTGATCGCTCGTCTATGGATGAATATCGCCAGCGAGTCGAGAATAATAAGTGTGCCACCTGAGTGGCTATGCAACGCCTCCATACACCCGGTTTGCCGGCGCTCTGTCACTGCTAACGAAGCAACTCCCAAAATGTTACGCCGGATCTAGCCCTAATCCGCTCGGTTTGCCGGCGCTCTGTCACTGCTAACGAAGCAACTCCCAAAATGTTACGCCGGATCTAGCCCCAATCCAGGGTTACCGGGAAATGGGTGTTGATCACACGAGGTACACAGTGCCCTGGGCGGGGACGGATTTCGCCTCCGGCAAGGTGGTACCAGACATTCTTTGTAGAAGAAAAGTCGCTCTTTGTGCCACTTTTCTTCTACAAAGATCGAAATTGGACCATCTTTTGCACAAGCATTTGCACTTTGTGCAAATGCTTGTGCAAAAAGTCAAAAGAGGACCACCCTGCCGTCGGCGATTCTCCCGTTCATCTGGTCAAACGTCCGGTTTGTATGGCAACCGCGTACCTCGTGTTATTCACACGAGGTACGCGATCACTGACGTGGCAGCGTATGTCGCCTCCGGCAGGGCGGAAAATTTCATGCTTGTTCAGAAACCATTTGCACAACGTGCAAATGGTTTCTGAACAAGATCGATTACGTCCCATGCTGCCGCAGGCGCAACCGGCGTTTGGGTCCGGCATCGGGCCGGAACAGACCGTACCGCGTAACGCGTGTAACTCAAAGACTGTCTGAAACGGGTTGGTCATGGGGCGACGGCCCCGGAGTGGGAGTCCCGGCTTCAGCCGGTGTGTGGCCGAAACCGGCGGAAGCCGGGACTCCTGGGGCGCTGTCCGGTGGATCAGGGCACCCCGCATGCCGTGGGACCGACGCGCATCATCTTTTCAGACAGTCTCTCACAGGACTTATGCGGGGCGCATTCCAATGAACTGTTTGCCCAATGACGATGTATTTTGCCTGCAGCAGGGCGAATCGGACCGTTTGTCCAGACAGACGCCTGGTTTAAAACCGATCGTGTAACGCGTGTAACTCACCGTAACATTTTCGGCAATCGTTCGTTTCCAGAGGTGAGTGGACAGCATACCCGGTGATAGCGTACCCGCACTCGTACAAGGGGCAAGCATTGTTCCGGACGTTCTTTCAACGAGGATCAGGAACGGAGGTAGCAGCGCCGCCGCTTTCTGATACCGATGATGATTCGGTGCTGATCGGTCGCGCCCGCGAGGGCAATGCGGCCGCATTCGGCATTCTGTATGAGCGCCACCGTATGAGTGTCTATCGCTATATCGCGTACCGCACGCAGCGTCAGGATGTCGCCGAAGATCTCACCTCCGAGGTCTTCTTAAACGCCTGGAAGGCCATCAAGCGCTACCAGGAACGCGGTGTCTCGTTTCGCTCCTGGCTGCTGCGTCTGGCCCATAATGAGGTTGTGGATTTCTATCGCACCCGGCGCAGCGAGACAAGTCTCCCGGAGGATGGCTCCCTGATGCCCGCACTTGACGGCCCTGAAGGGGCGCTGGTACTCCAACTGGATCAGGCAACCCTGCTGCGGGCGATACATCGGCTCAACGAGGAGTGGCAGCACCTGATCCTGCTGCGCTTTGTCGAAGGACTCTCGTTTGAGGAGATTGGCGTGGTACTGGGCAAACAGAGCAATGCCTGCCGACAGATGCAGCACCGGGCTCTGGCTCGTCTGCGCCTGGTCCTGGCCGAAGAAGAGGAGCGCGGCGATGGCTGATAGACGACAGCCCGCAGATTTACACAACGACGATGATCTTATTCCATGGCAACGTGATCTGGTGGAGCGACTGCAACCATTACGCGATCTACCGCCACCGCCATCGTTTGCGCCGATTGCCACCCAGCAGTTCCTGGATCGCCTGGCAGCCGCGGCTCCCCCGCCAGTGCAGGCGCGTAGCCGCCGACGGCGCACAACCGCATACCCGTTGCATCCCATGGGACTACGTCTGGCAGCGGTCATGCTGGTCATGCTGATTGCGCTGCTGGGTACCGGCTACGCAACGGCGGCCAGTCTGCCCGGCGATACCTTCTACCCGGTCAAGCGTCAGGCGGAAGAAGTCCGGGTCCACCTGGCAAGCCCGGATACACGCGATGAACTGCGCCAGGAAATGCTGGATACCCGGCTTGCCGAGATCGACACCCTGGTTCGGCATACGGCATCACCGGAACAGATCGCTGCCGGAGTGTCTGAGTATGAGGTCGCGGTGGCAGTGGCAGTATCAAGTGACGACCAGGACCGGCTGCAGGTCCAGCTTCAGAACCATAGTACCCGGCTCGCTGCACTCGAGGCTGGCGCGTCACCCACGGTAGCACTGCTGCTACAAACCGCACAGCAGGCCGCAACCGCGCCACTCACGCCCGGCACACCATCCGCACCCACGAGCGTTCCGCCTGTACCAACAGCCACGCCCATGCCAACCAGTACGTTGCTGCCACGAACGGCAACGCCCGAGCCGCAACCGTCCCGACCAACAACCGAACCGGCTCGTACGCGACCAGAGGCACCGGGGCAACCGGCCCAACCCGCGCCACCCGGTCAGGGCGAGCCACCCGGTCAATCTAAGGGTTCATAAAAGAATAACTTCCCCCACCCCCTAACAACTCTGCTCAATGTTCACGTGGGTGAAGCGTGTAATTCCATTGAGGACAAACGTCATG
>JGI12109J20283_10194920_pt1 | contig 73680 bp, 69 predicted proteins | sample ElkSlonscriptome_12_FD_20283 | JGI IMG/M metagenome (IMG submission 20283) | reverse complement strand
CCCGCCTCAGCCTCGATTGTCGGACTGAAGACCGCGCTTCGGGGCATGCCGCTGACCACCGCCGAGCGGCGGGCGTGATTAAGCAGGCTCACCGCCTCCCGTGTGCGCACCTCGAAATTGCGGCTATCGAGCTCGCCAACACTCGGTATGATCACCAGGGTTGCCAGGGCAGCAATAGTCAGCACCAGCAGGATTTCAAGCAGGGTGAAGCCGGCACAGCCGCCGCGCGAGGGAAGAGTCATGCCGCCGGCGTGGCGCCGTACAGGCGCGATTGGCGGCCGCTGCGCCGAAATTTTTGGCCGCGCGCAAACAGCGACGGACGTGGTCCGGGCCGGCGCCCGGCGCCTCGACACAACAGTCGGGCTAGAGTTGAATGTCCGCGCCGTCACCGTCTCCACCCGGCTCACCATCGGAGCCATAGGACAGCAGCGTGTAGCCGCCGTCCTCGAGATCATAGACATAGGCGTTGCTCCAGGGATCCCGCAGCATGGCGCTGCGTATGTAAGGCCCGTTCCAGGCAGCACTACCGCTGGGGTTTTCAACCAGGTCTTCCAGATTGTCTGGGTAGTCATTCGTGTCCAGGTAGAAGGAACTGATCGCGGTGTCCAGTCGCGCCAGTTGAGCAGCAGCGGCATCGCGCTGGGCACCGGCCTGCTGGCGAATCAGGTTTGGCGCCACCATGACCGCCAACAGTCCAATGATCACCATTACCGCCAGAATCTCGATCAGGGTGAATCCCCGGCACACCGATAGGCCGGTGGGGCTGCGTGTAAGACTTGTCAGTTGCATTGTAAGAGCCTCTTTAATCTTAATTGCCGGGCGGGAAAACTGTTTGCCTGGCAGGAATCCAAATTGCCTAGCGGGAAATGCCGTAGTCATCGAAGACTTCGGAGACCAGCTCGAAGCGGTCGAGAATGTCGCTGTATTGTACACCCCCGTCCTCATTGAGATTGATGACCTCGGGCCGCAACACGATAAACAGTTCGCGGCGCTCATTATTGCGCTGCTGATAGGAAAACAGGTTGCCCACCACCGGCAGCCGGTTTAGGCCCGGTATGCCCGTATTCAGGCTCTCGCTGTCATCCTGAATCAATCCGCCGAGAACCACATTCTGGCCGCTGCGCACTACCACCGTTGTAGTAATGGACTGGTTGTTGAAAGTGGGATTTCCGCGCACACCGCCAGCACTGGAGTCTACAGACGAGAGCTCCTGGGTGATGATCAGATTGACGACGCCATCTTCGTTGATCTGAGGCGTCATCAGCAGAACTATGCCGGTGTCACGATACTGAATATTGGTCGTGGAAACACCGCCCGCCCCGATCGAGGCACCTGCCTCCACCGGGATTTGCGCCCCAATGCGTATCTCTCCCTCTTGGTTATTACTCACCGTAAGCGAGGGGCGAGCCAGCAGGCGCACGTCGTTGTTGCTGGCGATAGCCTCGAGTGTGGCCTCGACGCGAGCGGCACCGTCGAGAAAGCTCTTGGTAAACATCAGGCCGCCAAGCTCGGGCGTGAAGCTCGTGCTGGTTGAGGTGGAGATAGGGTTCAGATCGGCATCCGCGGCTACCCGGCTCCAGTCAACACCAAAGCGGGTATCGTTGTTCAGGGTGATCTGGGCGATGACCGCGTTGACAATCACCTGCAGTGGCACCACATCGAGCTGGCTGATGGTAGTCAGAAGCTGCCGATAATCTCTTGCCGAAGCCCGGATCAACAGGCTATTGGTAGCTTCATCGGCGACGATACGAACGGTGAGATCAGCCGACACGGCGCTTTGCTCATTACCGGCGGGCGCCTGCTGAGCGGGCGCCGCCAGAGTGGTGAAGCCGTCCTGGTTGGCACCCTGAAAGAGTACGGTTGCCGGCGGCTGTTCCTGTTCAGCCGCCACCGGCCGAATGTCTTCCTCGTCTTCCTGCTCGAAGACGTTGGTCAGCGTCTCTGCGAGCTCTAGCGCCGGCAGATTCTTAACCCGGTAAGTAAACAACTGTTCCACCTGTTCCTGACGTTCGGCATCAAGAACCTGTATCCAGCGTGAGATTTCACCGAAACCACGGGTCGCGGGCGCAGTGACCAGAATGGCGTTGATGGTTTCGATGCCCTTGAGCTGATAGGCCGGATTTGCGCCTTCTATAAGGGCTACGATTTCTGTGAGCTCCTCGGCCACTTCGACGGCATTGGCGTTGCTGAGCTGATAGAGCCGGATACCTTGATCAGAGAATGGATCAGAATCCAGCAGCATGATCAGTTCGTTTATTCTTCGCAGTTGCGATTCGTTGCCGCTTACCAGCAGCAGGTCCCGATTACCGAGTTGACTGACGCTGCCTTCCGGCTCCAGCAATGGCGAGATCACCTCGATCACCGCCTGCGTCGATACGAAGGTCAGCGGCGTAACCTGCATGATGCGCGCCGCCGATCCCGCTCCGAGTTGCTCCGGCGTGGTGATTTCCGCGGGCAGGTTGGAGGGCAGGCGACGAACATTGTAAACCTCTCCCTCTTGCTCCAGCACAATGCCAGCGTCCCGTGTCAGCAGCCGGATAAGAGGCCAGATGTCTTGTCTTTGAAGAGGTCGATCCGACGAAGTGCGAATACTGATGCGGTTGTCGATGGCGGGGTCAATAATCAGGCTGATGTCGATGGCCTCGGCGAGTTCTTCCAGCACCAGGCGCAAGTCTGCCTGCTCATAGTTCAGCTCTACAATGTCCTCTCCCTCGACGCTGACCGGCTCAGGTACGGTTTCGCGCAAGCCATCGTAGTCGAGAGCCTGGCCATCGCGATTGATCGCGTCGATCAGAGCCTGCTGCTCGGCACTGCGATCCGGATCGTTTGCGGGTATTCCGCTCTGCGTGCCGGTTGCAGCGTTGCCGTTGCTGACTGCCTGCGCCTGTTGCTGCGGCGCCGGGGTGACAGGCTGGCTGTTTTCGCTGACGGCGCAGGAGCAAAGCGCCAGCAGCAGGACTCCGATCCACGCTAAACTGGTCGCGGGACTGCGTACTGGCGCCGCCGCCGGCATGACGCTCGATGAGGGCTTGGCTGTTGATCGCTTCACTGGAGTCTCCATGGCTGAACTGCCTTAAAAATCGACGGCATTCATACTGAATACCGCGGAAAGCATGGTAATGGTGATACCACCGACGGCGATGGCGAGAAATATGATCAGTGCCGGTTGCAGGGCCGCAACCAGAGCCGACATCTGATTGCGCACGTAGTTGTCGAAGGTCACGGCGGTCTTGAGCAGTATGGACGACGTGCGTCCGGATTCCTCGCCCACGGACACGAGCTGGTGCAGCAGCGTCGGAAAGGCGCCGGTCTTCTCCAAAGAAATGCCCAGACCTGCGCCGCCGCGCACGTCTTCCTCCACTTGCTGCAGCTTGCCGCTAAGCAGGGTATTGGAGACTACCTCCCGGGACACCCGCAGGGCACGTATAAGCGGGATACCTGCCCCCATTAAGGCGCCGAGGGTGCGGGAGAAAACCGCACACTCTCGATACAGCAGCAGAGTACCCAGGATGGGCAGCGACAGCAGGAAGGCGTCTTTCTGCAGTTTAGTGGCGGCGTCCCGGTCCAGCCATTTCCAGGCCAGGACCAGCAGGGCGATCAGGATTAGAAACAGGTAGCCATAGCTCTGGATAAACTCACTGAGGTTCAATAGGAACTGCGCCGAAGCCGGAATATCCGTACCGGCGTCTTCAAACATTGCCGCAAACTGGGGTATCACGAACACCAGCAACAAAACGACCGAGATGAAGCCGGTGACCAGCAGCACGGTCGGATAGATCATTGCCGAAATGACTGCCTGGCGGGTACGGGCACTGGTTTCCAGGAATTCCGCCAGATCGGGTAACAGTTGCTGCAGGATACCGCCTTCTTCGCCAGCACGAACGATGTTGACATACATCCTGGAAAACACTCGCGGATGTTCTTCCATGGCCTCGGCCAGGCTCTTTCCCTCCTTGACATCGCGCAGCAGCCCACGCACCAGCTCGCGCATGGCGGTGGATTCGGTAATGCTGTCCAGCAGCCGCAGCGCCTTGTCGATGGGAACCCGCGCCTCGATCAGCGTACACAGGCCATTGGTAAAATCGAGCACATCATTGTGGCTAATCTTTTTGCGGCTGCCGCGCTCAGCCCCGGCCCGGGCGCGCTGAATCTTGACTGGAGTCAGGCTCTTGCCCTGCAGAATGCGCACAGCTTCGCGCTCGGATTCGGCGCGCAGCTGACCGTTCTGAACTTTTCCGGCCGCATCGAAAGCCTGATATTTGAAGTTCAGCGCGGTCATAAGGCTCGCGTCACCCTGACCACTTCTTCCGGCGTCGTCAGTCCTGCCTTCAGTTTCTCCAGCGCGTCCTTGCGCAGTGTTTTCATGCCGGCGCTAATGGCCTCTTCCCGGATCACATTGGCGTCGGCGCCGGTGGCGATGTGGTGGCGAATAGCATCGGTCAGCAACAGCAGTTCATAGAGTCCGACGCGACCGCGATAACCGGTGTTGCCGCAATGCTCACAACCGAGCCCGCGCCAGACTGTCGGACAGTCGGCTCTGGCTATTTCGAGGACAGCGGCTTCGTCGGCGGTCAGGGCCACCTCTTCGCAGCAATTCTTACAAACCCGACGCACCAGCCGCTGAGCCTGAATAGCGAGAACGCTGGAGCTGATGAGATAGCTCTCCACGCCCATATCCTGTAGTCGGGTCACAGCGCCGGCAGCGTCGTTGGTATGCAGGGTCGAGAAAACCAGGTGGCCGGTAAGGGCTGACTCGATGGCGATCTCCGCCGTCTCGTGATCGCGAATCTCGCCAACCATGAGTACATCCGGATCCTGCCGCACGATTGAGCGCAGTCCGGCCGCGAAGCTGAGGCCGATGCTGGCATTGGCCTGGATCTGGGTAATGCCATCAAGCTGATATTCCACCGGATCCTCGACAGTGATGATCTTTTGCTTTTCGCTGTTAATCTTCTCAAGCGTGGCGTAGAGGGTCGTCGTCTTGCCGCTGCCGGTGGGCCCGGTGATCAGGATCATACCGTGGGGCTGAGTGATTACGCTCTGGTATTGGCGCAGAATATTTTCCGGCATCCCCAGCGACAGTAAATCCACCGCCATATCGCTGCGATCGAGGATGCGCAGCACCACCGATTCACCATGCACACCGGGCAGGGTCGAAACCCGCATATCGAGTTGCTTGCTGCCGATCTGATAGTCGATGCGCCCGTCCTGGGGCAGCCGCTTTTCGCCGATGTCGAGTTTCGCCATCAACTTCAGGCGTGAGGCGACGGCGGTATGAATTTTGACCGGCAGGCGCTCTATGCGCGTCATGATGCCGTCGACGCGGCAGCGAACATCGAGATAATTCTCGTTGGGCTCGAAATGAATATCACTGGCATTGAGATCCAGGGCGCGGGCGAACAGGTGATTGACCAGGCGGATTATGGGTGCCTCAGAGGCCAGATCGATGAGCTCGTCATCGTCCTCGAAACCGGAGACGAAAATTTCTTCCTCGGTGCTTTCGATCTGCGGCGACAGTTCGGCGCGCCAGTGTTTCATCAAGCGCCGCACTTCCTCTTCACTGCGCAGGTCGAACTGCAGCACCGCGCCCATAATGAAACGGATGCGAGAACGCAGCTCGATGGCCGGCAGTTTGCTGCATACCAGCTTGCCCGACTCGCTGAAGTCTGTCGCCGGCGCTATCCCCTGTGGCTCCAGGAGCTGGGAAAAAACGGGCATTGTCATGGTGGATGCAGTCATCGTTTATCGGCTCCCGTCAGCGCTGCGCCAGGTCTGGCGAGACCAGGCCGTTATCGGGGGCGAAGCCGACCACGGTGATGGCGCCGGTATATTGATTACGGTTGTAGTCCAGGCTGAAGTCCTTGACGAAAAGTCGGGGCGCGGAGTTTTCTAGCATTTCCAGCAAATTGATGGTGTTGGCTGCATTGGCGGTACGAAACGACATTTCCTGGCTGATCATCAGCCAGCCGTCGGTCTCGAGGCGCTCGGCCAGACGCGTTGAGTTCACGTTGATAGCGCTGTCACGGGCGTACTGGGTCAGGCTACGCTGGATCGCCGCTTCGATCAGTGGAACCGTGGCGGCACTGAATATCAGAGTCTGTAGCTCCTCACTCCGGGCTTCGGCCTCGGCCCGGCGCCGGGCCCAGAACTCGGTGTCCTCGACCAGACGTTGTTCCCGGGCCACGGCGAGCCTGACCGATTCGATTTCCGCCTGGCGATTGGCATAGGCGCCGGTGATCGTCGGAATCAAAAAATTGAGCAGAAAAAAAAGTGCCACCACAGCCGCCAGAATCAGAATATTCCGCTCCCGGACCGATAGCTGTATGCCCATGTTTTTCAGTGCCTGGTTCATCGCTTAATCATCCGGAAAATAGCGCAGAAAATAGCCCTCGAAATTGACCGGGCTCAGGCGCAAATCGATGAAGTAACGGGTGTTGCTGGTGGCGCGAGCGAAAACCGCCTCGGTGAACAGCGGGTCCTGTTCCAGCCGCTGCAGGATGGCCTGGGGGTCGTTGCTGCTGCCCTCTATGCTTATACGGCCTTCCGAGATCTCCAGCGTAGTGAGCCGGTCCGGGCTAAGCACTCCTTGCAAGGCAAACAGCGCCGAGCGCAGATTCATCTGCGGGTAGTTGTCTACCGGCCCCCACTCATTTTCAAAACTCGCGACGACGGCCTGATCCCTGCGCGCCTCGCTGGAGGCATCGAGACTCGCCGCCAGTTCAGCCTCGGCGCGGCGCATTTCGATCTCCTGCCAGAGAAAAGGCAGGGCAGCCACAATGCCGAGAACAACCAGACAGACCGCTGCCGCAAGTATTTGTCTAGCCCGCGCCTTTTGGCTTACTAGGGCCAGGGCAGGCGCTGGAAAGAACCAGTAACTGTCCGACAGATCCAGATCAGTCTGCCTGTGGTAAGCCTCGGCCGCATCTGCCTCAATCGCTTTAGCGGTAGGATGGCCCTTGAGTTCCTGCTGCCACTGCTCACTGAAATCAGCCTTTTCCAGATCGGAAACCGCCACCTGCAGCCACTGCATGATGGCGCCTTGATTCAGCGCGACACTGGTCAGACTGCGTTCATCGCGATCAGTGACCCTGACTTCGGCGGCCTGACTGTTGACACAGAGCAGTCTGGGTCGCAGCGCCGCCAGGTCGATTTCCTGCTCAGTGAAAGCCTTGTAGAGCGATTCCAGGCGCTTTTGTGGTATCCACAATGCGACATGGTCTTCGCCCAGGGCGACGGATTCGGGATTCACGGCCATGGCAAGTTCCTGCTCGCAAGCGGGCAGCAGAACATCCTGCTGTAGTGCCAGGGCCGACTCCAGGTTTTCCTCGCTGAGCCCGGGCAGATGACAGGGCGTGGCAACAAATTCATCGGGCGGCAGCAGCAGACAAACCCTTGGCCTGCGGGGCTGCGATCGCGTTAATCTAGTCGCCGCCGTGGCCACATCCGCTGCCGAGTCAGCCTCAAGATTGACGGCCTCACCGCTGTCCAGTCGCAGCAGCCTGTCGCCAAACACCATCAAGGTGACGTCGACGCCCCCGAGCAACTCCCTCTTCAGATCAGGCGCCAGCAGTCGGCGCAGCGGTGACGGCAGCGAAGCCAGAACTTTTGAACGCCATGGCGCCATTGGCAGTAATTCCCTTTTCACAAAAATCCGCAAACCAGGCGACGAGACTCAGACCGGGAGCCAGGGGTCTGGTTCCAGCACGTAGGACTGCGCTAGCGTAGAAATAGTTTTCGGATGTCTCGAAAAATCTAGAGCGGAAGTGGCGCCTCTGTAATCGGTCGTGGGGCCAGGAGTCTGCGGGCCACCGCGGGACCTGTCCTCCGGGTTTGGTAACTTTTCCGCTCCCTGAAGTCGACTCCTGAAAGAGCCACGTAGACCGGGCATCAGGCGATGACAACAGAGGGTCAGGGGCGTCTAGTTACTTGGCTTGACCCACTTGCGTTAGAAATAAAAAAAAGCGCCATTTGAGGCGCTTTTCTCTTCAGTCTTCAGAAGCTTGATAGGGCGTCACACTGGCAGCCGCCCACGCTAGCTCAGTCGCCGGTGGCAGCCATAGCCTGGCGCTCTTTCTCCACCAGGAATTCGACGACTTCAAGCATTTCGCGCTGAGTCGGAACGGCCGTACCGGTGGTTATCAGGTACTTGCCGTTGACCACAATATTCGGTGTGCTGCGAATCTGGTAGTCGGACATGCGGCTCTCGGCCTGATTAACCCGGGTGCGAACGGCGAAAGAATTAAAGGCGCGCTCGAAGGCGGCACGCTCAATCCCATGCTCGACGAACAAATCGCCGATCTGGCGCTCGCTCTGCAAGCGGTTGCCCTGCAGGTTAATTGCTTCGTAAATGGGCTCGTGGAGCTTATCTAAGGCATCCAGCGCTTCGGCGGCGTAAAACGCCTGGGCGTGTATTTGCATCAACCCGTTCCATACGGCTGGAAATAGAACGAAGTCGACGTAGTCGGGCTTGTTGACCTTGTAATCATTCACCAGAGGCTCAAACCGAAAGCAGTGATTGCAGCCGTACCAGAACGCCTCGAGCACCTCCACCTTGGAAGGGTCGCGGGTATTGACCGGATTCCGCAGCTCGGTATAGTGCGTGCCGGCCACATAGCGTTCGATCTGGGCGTAACTGGAGACCGCCAGCGGCAGCAAAGCCAAGACGACCATTAGTTGTAGTGTTCGTTTGATCATTTTGTCACTCCGTGTCTGAAGTATTGATTCATCGCCGGGAAAACTACCACAGCCCGGTGGTCCTGACCATCAGGGGCATCTAAACCTGAGCCAGTTGACCGCAAACCGAGGTCACCAGGCTAGACTAGGCCTACTTTCTAGTGCAAACCCGAGACGTAGCTGGCCAGAGCCTCGAGTTCGCTGTCGGTCAACCGTTCGACCGTAGTGCGCATCATGCCATTCAGGTCATTAGCTCGCTCGCCTGAACGGAACATCTGCAGCTGCTGCAGGGTGTACTCAACGTGCTGTCCGCCCAGCGCCGGAAACCCGGCCGGGCCATTGCCGGCGCCGGTGGGCGCGTGGCAGGCGGAGCAGGCAGCTACACCCAGCTCCGGGTTGCCGGACCGGTACAGAGCCTCACCAAGTTCCAGAAGCTCTGGATCCGCCCCTTCGAGTGTGGGTTTTTGGGCGGCGTAGTAGGCGGAGATGTCCAGAATATCCTGTTCAGACAGCGTCGCCGCCATGCCCGCCATGATGGCGTTCTGACGTTCACCCGACTGGTAGTTACGCAGCTGCTTGGCGAGATAACTGGCGCTCTGTCCAGCCAGCTTGGGGTTCATGGGTATTTCACTATTGCCGTCGGCACCGTGACAGGTGGCACACAGAGCAATCTTGCTGGCACCGGCTTCGGCGTCACCCTGGGCTAAGACCATAGGTGTCGTCAGACTGCTGAGTGCAGCCGCTAAGAAAAGGAAAACTAACTTATTCATGAATCGTCCTGGTTTCTACTTCAAAAAATTGCCGAATTCGCGATTGCTGACGGCCTCGCCCATCTCTTACGGAGACCGGCTCTAGCCGCTTGGCCAGCATTGTCAGCTACCTAGTGCAAATACGGTCGCGGATTATAGCCTAAATACCTGCCTGTCACTATCCAAGTGCTTCGATGGTCGGCTGCCTGTTCTGAACTTACCTGTCAATCTGCTTACAAGTCTGTCCGGCGCCCGCCCCGGGGCGTAGAATGAACCATGGAATTCAGCCAGGTTCGCTTTAGCACGAGTGCTCCAAGCCTCGACCAGTGCCCCGGAGACAGCGTCTCCGAAGTGGCTTTCGCCGGGCGTTCCAATGCTGGCAAGTCCAGCGCCATCAACGCCCTATGCGGACAATCTGGTCTGGCGAGGACCAGCAAAACTCCTGGTCGCACTCAGCTCATCAACTTCTTCATCACTACGCCGGGGCGCTACCTTGTGGATTTACCGGGCTACGGTTTTGCCAAGGTCCCGCTACAGGTCAAGCAACGTTGGCAGCTCGGACTGGAAAATTATCTGCGCCGAAGGCAGTCGCTGTCCGGGCTGGTGCTCCTTTCCGATAGCCGCCATCCGTTAAAGGATTTTGACCGCATGATGATCGACTGGGCCCAGGATTGCGGCCTGCCACTGCACCTGCTTCTAACCAAGGCCGACAAGCTCAAACGTGGCGCTGCCCAGAATGTGCTGCTGAAAGTGAATCGGGAAATGAGCGCTTACAGCAGTGTCTCTACGCAGCTTTTCTCGGCCCTGAAACATCAGGGCATCGATCAGGCACGCAACCAGGTCTCCGCCTGGCTGGCAATGACGGCAGAACCCGGGAATCCAGACCCTGCCTAGTGCGCCTCTTCCCAGTTGGCCCCCACACCCACATCTACCACCAGAGGCACGTCCATCGCCGCCGCGGTAATCATACGAAAGCTGACGCCATCGGCAAGCAGATCCACATCTTCTTCACTGACCTCAAACACCAGTTCGTCATGCACCTGAAGCACCATGCGCGCCTTGAGATCGCTCTGACAAAGCCAATGGTGGATATCGATCATAGCCCGTTTGATGATATCGGCGGCAGAACCCTGCATTGGTGCGTTGATGGCGGTTCGTTGGGCGGCGCGGCGGATCACCGCGTTGCCGGCATGGATGTCCGGAAGATAAAGACGGCGGCCAAACAGCGTCTCCACGTAGCCCTTTTCATCCGCCAGCGCCTGGGTCTGATCCATAAACTGACGCACACCCGGATACTTGGCGAAGTAGCGGTCGACATAGTCTTGGGCCTCCTGGCGCGAGACACCGATTTGCCGCGCCAGACCAAAGGCGGACATGCCATAAATCAGACCGAAATTTATCGCCTTGGCGCCCCGACGTTGGTTAGCACTTACTTTCTCCAGAGGCGTATTGAATACGTCGGCGGCGGTCGCCTTATGAACATCTTCGTCGCTTGTGAAAGCCTCTAGTAAGCCCGGGTCCTGGGACAAGTGCGCCATGATGCGCAGTTCCACCTGGGAATAGTCTGCCGCCAGCAGCCGGTTGCCGGCTTCCGGCACGAAGGCGGTGCGAACCCGCCGGCCCGCTTCGCTGCGTATGGGGATGTTCTGTAGATTGGGTTCCGTAGAAGAAAGGCGGCCTGTCGCCGCTACTGCCTGCTGGAACGTCGTGTGGATGCGGCCGGTTGATTCCCGAACCTCCAGAGGCAGCTTGTCCGTATAGGTGGACTTAAGTTTGCTCAGCGAACGATGCTCAAGAATCAAGTGCGGCAACTCAAACTGCTCGGCGAGCTCCTGCAATACCGGCTCAGCAGTGGAGGCTTGCCCGGTCTTGGTTTTCTTCAACACCGGCAGCTCCAGTTTTTCATACAGCACCGCCTGCAGCTGCTTGGGAGAGCCGAGATTGAACTCTTCTCCGGCCTGAGTGAACACTTCCTGCTGCAGCGCCTCGATCTGCTTGCCGATCTTTGCGGACTGCCGGCTCAACACCTCCCTGTCTAGCTTGATGCCGTTGCGCTCCACAGTCTGCAGCGCTTCGATCAGGGGCAATTCGTAATACTTATAGACTCCCAGCAAGCGCTCTTCCCTGGCTAGAGACTGCTCCAGGTGCAGACCCAGCCGCAGGACCATATCGGCCTGCTGGGCAGCGAATCTTGTGTACTCCGGGATGCTTATCTCTGACCGTCGTTTCTTGCCACGGCCTTTCCCCAGCAGGCTCTCCAGCTCAATCAGTTCGGCACCAAGATAGTGGCGGGCGATGTCTATTAATTGATGTTTGATTGCCACTGAGTTGAGGACATAGGAAGCCAGCAGAACATCGGTTTTCAAGGGCTGCAGATCAATACCATAGTTCGCCAGCAGATGCCGGTCGAGTTTCAGGTCGTAACCCAGTTTGGTAACTTCCGCCTTTTCCAGAACAGCGCGCAGGCTATCGAGGACTGTCTTAACCTCGAGCTGGTCGCCGCTGGAGTGGGCGAAAGGTATGTACCAGGCTTGCCCGGGTTCGGTGGCCAGGGCCAGGCCCAACAGCTCCGCCTCGATATAGTGGGCCGGCTCGTACTCGAGACTGATACTGAATTGGCTGGCCTTCTCCAGGCGGGCCAGAAGTTGCTTCAATTCCTCTGGGGTAGTGACCGAGCTGTACTCGGTGTGCGCCGGCGCCACGTCGACCTCTTTCTGCTCTAGCTCAGCTGCCGCACTGGTCAACTCCTCCGGGGAGCCGCTCACCCCTGCCTCTTCCAGCTCCTTGATCCAGGTCTTGAACTCCATGCTGGTAAAGAGGTCGTAGAGCTTTTGCTTATCCTCATCCCGGCGCATCAGCTCATTGATGCCGAACTCCAGCTCCACGTCATCCTTGATTGTCGCCAACTCATAGCTCAGTCTGAGCAGGTCGAGGTTTTCCCGCAGCCGCTCTCCTATCTTGCCGCCGATTGCATCGGCGTTGTCGATAATGCCCTCCATGGAATCGAACTGCTGCAGCCATTTCACCGCTGTCTTTGGCCCGACACTGGGAACGCCAGGGATGTTGTCAGACTTGTCCCCCATAAGCGCCAGGTAGTCGACTATGCGCTCGGGTCGAACGCCGAATTTTTTCTCCACTGCGTTGCGGTCGAGCATTTCATTGGTCATGGTATTGACCAGGGTCACCTTATCGGTGACCAGCTGCGCCAGGTCCTTGTCGCCCGTGGACACCAGGGCCTGCATCCCCTGCTTCTCGGCCTGGCGCGCCAGGGTTCCGATAACATCGTCTGCCTCCACTCCCTCAACAACGAGTAGCGGCAGACCCATTGCCCTGACAATGTCGTGGATGGGTTCAATCTGACCGCGCAGCTCATCCGGCATCGGCGGGCGATGCGCCTTGTATTCGGCAAAGATGTCGCTGCGAAAGGTTTTGCCCTTGGCATCGAAAACAATAGCAATAGGGCTGTCGGGGTGCGCTTTGATCAGGGCGCGGATCATATTTATCACGCCCTTGACGGCGCCGGTGGGTTGGCCGCGGCTACTGACCAGTGGCGGCAAGGCGTGGAAGGCCCGGAACAGATAGGAAGACCCATCTACAAGAATCAATTCCGTTACTTTCCCCATGCGGTCCGTCTCCAGTCAGGCTGATTCGCCGGTCAGGCAGGATCGGAAACTCTCAACCACGCCGAGCAGCAATTGTTCATAGGCATCCGGAGCGGCAGACACACGGTAGCCCAACAGATCAACCTCGGTAACCCTGAGTGTTGGAACGCCCGCTGTCAGGGTTCGAATAAGATTCAGGCTCGCACCAGGCTCCCTTAGAAGGCAGCGAGCGGCACTGGCTTCAATCTGCTGGCGCCTGCGCAAGATCGTTTGCATGCCGGGCTGGACCTCCGGATTGGTCACCAGGGCGAGGCTGTGGCTGAGTCCGAATCTTCGCTCAAAGTATTGAAAGGCGTTGTGAAACACCAGAAATGGCAGCGGTCTGAGATCCGCGAGCTGTGGCGCCAGCGAATCTGTCAGCTTGCGCATCGCCACAGCGAAAGCCTCTGCCTTACGCGCGAATTCCGCGCTCCTTTCCGGAGCCAGTGTGGTCAAGCGTCCAGCTACCGATCGTGCCAGTACGACTGCATTCAGCGGATCCAGCCAGACGTGGGGATCGATGTGATCCGCATCCAGCCGGTGCAGTGTCATTCCTTGCAGGCGCGTGGCAGCTAGCGCGCGTTGGCCTGCTGCACTGGGTCTGCCCAGGAAATCGCTGAGTGCCTGTTCCTGCTCGGGGCCGATCCACAGAATCAGATCGGCCTCGGCCAGGGTCAGACGCGCGGAGGGTGTCAGACTGAAGTCGTGGGGAGAATCGCGGGCGTCGAGAAGCACCGAGATCGTGTCATCCTCTGCGAGCAGGGGCTCGATTATGAACGCCAACGGTCGCAGGGTCACAACCACATCCACCGCCGCGGTGAGAGAAGACGACGCCAGGGCCAACAGCAGCAGCATTCCCGCACGGGCACGGGTGACCCTAATTGTTTCCCAGATTGACATCATGAACATGATATACCATTGTTTTCGCTGCTCCCAAAGGACTCCACTGCGTAATGTGAACACCTCAGACCAGGAATCAACGCCACTGGTTCGTGCCCGTGACATTCACAAGTCGTTCGGCGGACGCACAATTCTTCAGGGCATCAATTTCACTCTCAGACATTCCAGCGTCGTCACACTGGTTGGGCCCAACGGCGCCGGCAAGACTACTCTCGTGCGCATACTTCTGGGACTGGTTGACGCAGATCAGGGCACTGTGGAGCGACGGCCGAAACTTCGCGTCGGCTACATGCCCCAGAGGGTCAGTGTTCAGCCCACCCTGCCACTGACTGTTGAACGCTTTCTCAGGACCAGTAGCGCAGGCAAGCGCGAATCCATAGTGCCCATACTGCAGCGACTGCGCATAGAACATTTGCAAAATCAGCAGCTCATAGCCATTTCCGGCGGTGAATTTCAGCGCGTGCTTCTGGCTCGTGCCTTGATGCAACAACCGCAGCTATTGATACTGGACGAACCCGCCCAGGGTGTGGATCTCTCCGGCCAGGCCGAGCTATACCGACTCATCAGTGGTCTGCGCGATGAGTTTCAGTGCGGCGTGCTGATGATCTCTCACGACCTGCAGCTTGTGATGTCGGCCACCGATGAAGTTGTGTGCCTGAATCACCATATCTGCTGTCATGGGAAGCCGGAACAGGTCAGTAATCACCCGGCCTTCATCGAACTATTCGGCCCCAACCTGCAGCAGGGGCTGGCGGTTTACACCCATGACCACAATCATGAACACGACATCGCCGGACACATAAAACCAGGGAAGGCAAACTGAGATGAGCCTGTGGCAACTGCTGTCCGCGGATTTTTTCCTGCTCGCACTGGTTGCCGGAATTGCCCTGGCTTCAGTAGCGGGCCCGCTCGGCTCGTTCATTGTCTGGCGCCGCATGTCTTTTTTTGGCGACACCCTGGCCCATTCGGCATTGCTTGGTATCGCCATCGGATTGATGACCAACAGCAATCCCCAGTTCAGCATCATTGTCAGCAGCCTTCTGTTCGCGTTACTGCTGACCTTCCTGGATCAGCGGCCCTCCCTCTCCACCGATACCCTGTTGGCTATCCTCGCCCACAGCTCACTCGCCGCCGGTATTGTTGTGCTGGCGCTGAGCGGCGCTCCGCAGGTCAATCTGGAAGCCTATCTCTTCGGTGAACTGCTGACTGTCAACAGCACTGACGTGGCCTGGGTTATCGGCGTGTCGGCATCCGTGGCCCTCGCCCTGGCGGTATTCTGGGATCGCTTGCTGGCTTTGACGATCGACGCCGAACTCGCTGGAATCGAAGGCCTGCCCGTCAAACGTCTGAATCTGGTGCTGGTGGTTTTGATCGCGCTCACGATCGCGGTTTCGATGAAGCTGGTCGGTGTACTGCTGATCACCGCACTGCTCATCGTACCTCCTGCCACCGCACGCAGACACAGCCGCAGTCCTGAGGGCATGGCGGTGCTGGCGAGTATCATCGGTATGGGGTCGGTGTTGCTTGGACTGCTGGCGGCATTCTTTTATGACACGCCGGTCGGTCCGACTATCGTTGTTGTTGCAACCCTACTGTTTCTCGTCTCCTGGTTCGCTCCGACGCGAAGTTCGCTGTCAGGCTCTTGAAAACCAGTGTACCGATGGCGGCAAATTGTAAATTGCAGAATGTCACTGTGAATCCAGACGCGACAATGCTGCTATGATGTTTTCGGCCCGGTGCGGAAGCGCCACTGCTGCCACCAGTTCACCCGCGGGATTGATTACCGAGACATGGCCACTGTGATCGAAGCCGGCCTGATCTTCATTATCCCCGCTAGAAGCATGGGACGCATGCGTGGACTCATCGCCGTGGCCGCTGCTTTTACTGGCAACAACATAGAGCTGAGCGGCGAGTTTGGCGAGCTCGGCATCGGCGCCCGTCAGGCCGACAAGCTCCCCTGGAAAACCATCCAGGTATCGTCGCAGCCGGGCTGGGTCGTCCCGGGCCGGGTCAACGGTTGCGAAAATTACCTGCGGCACCGGCTCTGACCGGGAAGCGAGCAGCTGCGCCTGTGCGGCGGCCAACTCCCTCAGGGTGAGCGGGCAGACATTAGGACAATTGCTGAAACCGAAGAATATCAGTGACCACTGGCCCTGCAGTCCGGCTTCTGTAAAAGCGGCTCCTTTCTGGTCGGTCAGGCTGAAAGGCTCAATGATTTTTGACTGTGGAAACAGACTGACGCCGAGATCACTCAATATCAAGGTCTCCTGGCGCTCCTCACGGATGAACAGCAGGCCGACAATGACTACGGCTAGGAGAAGGTCAACGATGATAATCGCAAGCCACTTGAACTTGCGCGAATTGAAGGCGTTCACTTCGGGGAGTCTCTCAGAACAGGTAATGGTCGACCAGCAGAGCGAGAAATAATAGCGCCAGATAGACGATAGAGTACTTGAAAGTCTCCATTGCTGTGCGCGGCCCCGGTCGGAACATCAACAGGCCCGACCACCACAGGAAGCCACCGCCGAGACCCAGCGCCGAAGCCAGGTATAGCCAGCCGCTCATGCCGACGAAGAAGGGGAGGACGCTGACCCCCACCAGGATAGCGGTGTAGACGACGATATGAACCTTAGTGACGAAGACACCATGAGTCACAGGCAGCATGGGCACTCCGGACTTCGCGTACTCGGCCTTGCGATGGATGGCCAACGCCCAGAAATGCGGCGGCGTCCAGGCAAAAATGATCAGCACCAGTATAAGCGCGCCGGGCTCAATGGTTCCGGTGACCGCCGACCATCCCAGTAGCGGCGGCATGGCGCCAGACAGACCGCCAATGACGATGTTCTGGGGCGTGGCGTGTTTCAGATAACCCGTATAGATAATGGCGTAGCCTATAAAAGAGGCAAGGGTCAACCAGGCGCAAAGCGGATTGACAAAAGCCAGAAGGACCGCCATACCGGCGACGCCTATAGTCAGGGCGAAGCCCACTGCCAACATGAGGTCGACGCGCCCCTGGGCCATTGGGCGGTTATGAGTCCTCTTCATCAGCACGTCGATGCGCCGGTCGATTAAGTGATTCACAACGGCCCCGGAGGAGGCGACGAGGGCGATGCCGAGGTTTCCAAGAATCAGCACATCCAGCGGCACCATACCAGGCACCGCCAGAAACATTCCGACCAGGGAAGTGAGTATCATCAGCATCACGACACGGGGTTTGCACATCTCGTACAAGTCGCGCCAGGTTGCCACCTGATTGCTAATAAATTCTGTCATGGGTCTGCTATGGGGAATCAAATAAGTGGAATACTGTTAATGGCTAATGGCAATAGCCTCTGGCTCTCAAACACTGACTCGGGCCAGCGATGGATAGGCTGCGGGCACTGTCACTGTGGCTCGGGAAGCGGAATTTGAGCATTTTTGTCCAGGAATCTCAAGCTGGCACAGGCGGATTTCGGCAACATTGTTCCAAATTTTCTGACCGGTCGTCTGCGAACCTAAAGTGCGGCCAGGGGCAGTGACAGTTTGCTGTCAAAAAAGCTTGATTTAGTGCAGGATTCCGGGGCTTTAGGGTGCACAGTAACTTGCGGCTGTGGGTAATATTCTATAGCATCCCGGTTCGCCTGATGTGTGCGCTGGAGCCTTGGATTTAGTCTGACCCGACAGGTATATCTGCCGGTTATCCGGGCGCGTTAACACCCCATGTAAGCGAAGACGAAATTAAGTAAGGACTTCTCTCAGGGTTACAGTAGAAATTCGCGAGCGAACTCTGCGACTGTCCTGGCACTCATTCATCCATAAGTTACCGTCGTGGATGCTAGGGTGAATTCCCAAGATTCTCGCCGCTCGACTGACTTGCTCCAACTGCAGCTTACGTCATACCCAGCGAGAGAATTGCTAAGTTAATAGTTAAGCGTGTTAAGAAGGAATACTGGTTTATGGCTTTAGCGGTCGTTATTTTTCTTCTGGTCATTGGATCAGTCATTTTCCATTTTGCCAGCCCCTGGTGGTTCACCGATATCGCTGCCGATTGGGGTTCCATTGACTTTACAATCGATGTCACTCTGTGGGTAACCGGTTTCGTCTTTATTGCGGTGAACCTGTTCCTCGCCTACTGCGTCTGGAAGTTTCGCCAAAAAGAGGGCCACAAGGCCGTTTACGAGCCGGAAAACACAAAACTCGAAATGGGATTGTCTGCGCTCACGACCCTCGGAGTGATCGCCATGCTGGCGCCTGGCCTCTTTGTCTGGGCCAACTTTGTCTCAGTGCCCGAAGATGCGGCCCAGTTCGAGGTGCTGGCACAGCAATGGCAGTGGCAGTTCCGCTATCCCGGCGCCGACGGCGCCCTGGGCGTTGTCGATACCACTCTGGTATCCGAACAGAACCCTTTTGGCATCAACCCGGAAGATCCCAACGGCCAGGACGACGTGGTGGTGAATGATCCGGACATGCACCTGCCCCTCGGCCAACCAGTGCAGGCGCTGCTGCGATCCAACGACGTCTTGCACAACTACACAGTGCCCCAATTCCGCGTCAAGATGGACCTGGTTCCTGGCCTGATTTCTTATATCTGGTTTGAGCCCACGCGAGAAGGGACCTTCGACATTATGTGTGAAGAGCTCTGCGGCATCGGCCACTTCGTCATGCGCGGTTCCATAACCATAGAACCGCAAGAAGACTTCGACGCCTGGCTCGCCAGCCAGCCTACTTTCGCCGAAACCCAGAGCCTGCCCGCAGCCGATATTGCTGCTGGCCAGGCCTCCTACGCTGCCTGCGCCAGTTGTCATGGTCAGAACGGTGAGGGCAACCAGGCGCTGAACGCACCCAAGATTGCCGGGCTGCAGCCCTGGTACATCGAGCGCCAGCTTAATTACTTCAAGCAGGGCGTTCGCGGCGGTGAGGGTGACACCTACGGCCAGCAGATGACGGCCTTCGCCAGCATGCTTACCGACGATGCCGCCGTCCGCAATGTCTCCGCCTACATTGCCAACTTCGACGATATCCCCGCTGAGCCGACAGTAAGCGGCGACGTGGACAACGGCTACGACATTTACGATCGTAACTGTGCCGCTTGTCACCGCGATGATGGCACCGGCGTCTGGTACACGGATGCGCCGAAGCTGGCCGGAATTAACGACTGGTATTTCGTGCGCCAGATCAGTAATTTCCGTGCCGGCATCCGCGGCCTGCATCCCCAGGATGACTACGGTGAGCAAATGGTGTCCATGGCCACCGCCATGGCCGACCTCGCGGAAATCGAGGATGTCGCCGCCTATATCAACACCCTGCGCTAAACAGACAGGTTTTTTGGACTTCATTGATTTCAGTTTTACGGCAGCGCCAGTCTGCTGATACTCATGTTAGGAGGTTTTAGTGGCTTACGTTCCATTAGCTGATCAAGACAAAGACATTGAAATGCACCATCCCCACAGTTGGGTCGGTAAATATGTCTGGAGTCAGGATCACAAGGTAATCGCCATTCAGTACGGCAGCATCGCCGTGATCACGGGTATTGTTGGCTTGACTCTCTCGCTGCTCTTTCGCATGCAGTTGGGATTCCCTGAGTCGGTCGATTTCATTGACCCTAACTTTTATTATCAGGCCGTAACCATGCACGGCATGATCATGGTGGTTTACTTCCTGACCGCGCTATTCCTCGGCGGTTTTGGAAATTATCTCATTCCACTGATGTGTGGTGCCCGGGACATGGTTTTCCCGTTTTTGAATATGCTCTCGGTGTGGACCTTCCTGCTGTCTGTCATTATCCTGATGTCGAGCTTTTTTGTCAGCGGCGGTCCAACCGGCGCCGGCTGGACACTCTATCCGCCGCAGACTGCTATGGAGGGCACCCCAGGACACGACATGGGTATCGTGCTCATGCTGATTTCCCTAGCCGTGTTTATTGTGGCAACGACCATGGGTGGTCTGAACTACGCCGTCACCGTTCTGCAGTACCGCTGCCGCGGCCTGACCATGATGCGCCTGCCGCTGTCTGTCTGGGGCATATTTGTTGCTACTGTTCTGGCGCTGTTTGCCTTCCCGGCACTGCTGGTCGCCGCTATCATGATGCTGTTCGACACCCTGCTGGGCACCAGTTTCTTTATGCCCGCGGTCATCGAGGCCGGAACGCCCCTTGACCACAACGGCGGCAGCCCGCTGCTCTACCAACACTTGTTCTGGTTCTTTGGTCATCCAGAAGTCTATATCGTGGCTCTGCCTGCCTTCGGTCTAGTCTCTGATGTCCTGAGTACTCATGCGCGCAAGAACATTTTCGGTTATCGCATGATGGTCTGGGCAATAATCGCCATTGGTGGCCTCAGCTTTATCGTCTGGGCACACCATATGTACGTGTCCGGCATGCACCCCTACTTCGGCTTCTTTTTCGCCACTACCACGCTGATCATCGCGGTACCGACGGCATTGAAGGTCTATAACTGGGTGCTGACTCTGTGGGAGGGTGACATTCGCCTGAATGCACCGATGTATTTCGCCATCGGCTTCATCTTTACCTTTATCCATGGTGGCCTCACCGGTCTGTTCCTCGGTAACGTCGTCATCGACCTGCCGCTTTCCGACACCTATTTCGTCGTCGCCCACTTTCATATGGTGATGGGCGTGTCCCCGATTCTGGTGCTGTTTGCGGCAATCTATCACTGGTTCCCTCTAATGAGCGGCAAGATGTACCACGAAGGTCTCGCCAAGCTACACTTCTGGCTGACTTTCCTCGGTGCCTATGCCATCTATCTGCCCATGCACTATCTTGGCTTCCTCGGCGTGCCACGGCGCTACTATGCTCTGGGTGAGACAGACTTCATTCCCGCGTCCGCTCAGGATCTGAATGCGACCATTACAATCGCGGCGCTCATCGTCGGCCTGTCGCAGATACTCTTCTTCATCAACGTCTTCTGGACACTGCGCAACGGCAAACAGGCGGAGAAAAACCCCTGGGGTTCTGCCTCACTTGAATGGCAGACTCCAGACCTACCGCCAAAGCATGGCAACTGGGGCAGTGAGCTGCCGACGGTATACCGCTGGGCCTATGACTACAGCGTGCCTGGCGCCCACCAGGACTTCATTCCCCAGAACACACCGGAAAGTGAAGAACCCACTGTGGACGAAGAGCATTTCGATCCCGACCAAGACAAGTCAAAGGCTGATACATGAGTCTATTCAAGGCAGTTACAACCAAACCCTGGGAGCGTAAAGGCGTGATCGGAGGCCTCAAGCCCGAAGGCGCCTTCAATGCATCGCCGGAAAGAGTGGCGCTTTGGTTCTTCCTCGTCGTCGCATCGGTAGTGTTCTCCCTATTCACGATCAGCTATTACATCCGCATGGAGCTGCCTGATTGGCAGCCCTTGTCGGAGCCAGCCCAACTCTGGTTCAACACCGGCCTGCTGGTGATCAGCAGCGCATTGTTCCAGTGGGCGCGAAATATCGTGGTCAGTGGCCGGCAGCGCAACCTGATGACCGCCTTTATTGGCGGTGGCGTCTTTGCCATCCTGTTCATAGTCGGCCAACTGGTTACCTGGGGCAATCTGCAGTCTGGTGGTTATTATCTGACCGCCAATCCTGCCAATGCCTTTTATTATTTGCTGACCGGATTGCACGCAGTGCATCTGCTCGGAGGCCTGTGGGTATGGAGCAAGAGCTCGATCCGGCTTACTTCCGGGGCAAAGGCCAGAGACGTTCGCCTGAGCATTGAGCTGTGTACCCTGTACTGGCACTTCCTGCTCATCGTCTGGCTGGTCCTGTTCGCAGTTTTGTCCAACACCTAAACCAATATATCTGTAAAGAAACACGAAACGGGAAAAATAGGATGAGTGAAGCAGCCGTAACAGCAAACAATCCAGCCAGGGGTATGGATGGGCTGGTCGACGACTGGAGCGCCGACAAGCAGGCTTATCATGTGCCCTGGGGCAAGGCCATGATGTGGTTATTTCTGGTGAGTGATACTTTTATCTTCACCTGTTTTCTGGTGGGCTATCTCAACGTAAGGTTGACCACCACAGCGCCCTGGCCGGCGCAAAGCGAAATTTTTGCACTGTCTTTCGGCGGTGACCCGATTCCGCTTATTTTGATCGCCCTTATGACGTTCGTGCTCATTTCCAGTTCGGGCACCATGGCGCTGGCGGTGAATTTCGGCTATCGCAAGGACAAGACGAAGACGTTCTGGTTAATTTGCGCCACTGCTGCCTTTGGCGCCACTTTTGTCGGCATGCAGGCTTTCGAGTGGAGCAAATTGATATTCGAGGAAGGTATCCGCCCCTGGGGCAATCCTTTTGGAGCCGCACAGTTTGGATCGGTCTTCTTCATGGTGACTGGCTTTCACGGCCTACACGTGTCGGCTGGAGTTATTTATTTGCTTTGGGTCGCCTTCAGAGTCAAACGCGGCTACTACGACAAAAAGGGATATGAAATTGTCGAGATAGCTGGCCTGTACTGGCACTTTGTTGACCTGGTCTGGGTATTTATCTTTGCCTTTTTCTATCTGTTGTAAGTATTAATAAAGTTTAGGGGATTTTCAAAATGGCTTCTGAAGCAGGACAACAGCACCCATTGGGGGTGTACTACAAGGTCTGGATTCTACTGTTCGTAGTCAGCCTGTTTTCTTACTTGGTGGATTTCTTTGAGGTTCAAGGTGGGATGCGCTGGACCCTGGTGATTCTTTTCATGTTGATCAAGGCGGGGTTCATCGTGGCTATCTTCATGCACGTTGTCTGGGAGCGGGTGGCGTTGGTCTTCACGATTCTCGCACCACCCGCAGTCTTGCTGCTGCTGATCGGTTTGATGTCCGTGGAAGGCCTTTACACCGAAGAGACCCGATTTGTTTACCGCGGGCATGATCGCGAAGCCCGGGCGCTGACCCCGGCGGAAGTGCATGGCGGGGGCGGTGAACATGCAGAGGAAGCCGCCCACTAACACAGCGTTTCAAATTCTGTAGCTTCGGTTGAGATCAAAAGAAGGGCTGTCATGACAGCCCTTTTTTTATGGCCGCTGTTTTGGTTCTCGCAGCGCCTCAAGAACCGGCTGCGTGTCGGGTCGAATCCGCCGCCAAAGAAAGAAAGACTCGGCGGCCTGTTCAATAAGCATTCCCAGCCCATCGGCTAGCTGACTGGCGCCCAGGGTTCGGGCCCATCGGAGGAACGCAGTTTCGCTGTCGCCGTACATCATGTCATAACAGCAGCACTGCTCGCCGATCACTGCCAATGGCAGCGGCGGCACCTGGCCATGCAGACTCATTGATGTGGCATTGATAATGAAGTCGAACGCAGTGGCGCTGAAAGTTTCGTAGTCCGCTACCTTGAGAAGTGAACCGGCATCCAGTTCCGCGGCTATCGCCTGGGCCTTGGCTACAGTCCGGTTAAGAAGTGTTACTGACTCAGGAGCGGCCCCGAGCAACACCGGCAAAACGCCGCGGGAGGCGCCGCCCGCACCGAGTAACAGAATGGATTTATCCTGAACGCTCAGGCCAAGATTTGACTCGATATCGCGCAACAAGCCGGCACCATCGGTATTGTCCGCCATAAGCTGATCATCCTGCAGAAACAGAGTGTTGGCAGCTCCGGCAAGCCGAGCTCTTTCGGCGCTACGCTCTGCAAGGTCGAAAGCCGCCTGTTTGTGCGGCAGTGTTACATTGAGGCCACTACCGCCTGCGGCAAAAAAGCTCGTAACGAAGTCCTCAAATTCCGCCGATTCCACTTTGATGGCTTCATAGAAAATCTGTTCGCCAGTCTGGCGGGCAAACATCTGATGGATCTGCGGCGACTTACTCTGGGCAATTGGGTCGCCTACTACTGCATAGCGTGCTTTGGTCACTGTTATTGCGATGAGCTAGAGCCTAACCCAGGGATGCTCTGAATCCAGTCCCTGGGTTTGAGGAATTCACTGTACAGTCGAGCCTCCTCCGAACCTGGCTCCGGCTGCCAGTCATACCACCAGCGCACGGTCGGCGGCAATGACATCAGTATTGACTCGATGCGACCAACTCCGGACTGCAAACCGAAGACTGTGCCGCGGTCATAGACAAGATTGAATTCCACATAGCGCCCGCGACGATATTCCTGAAACTGACGCTGAGTCTCTGAGAAGGGCATATCTCTGCGCCTGGCCACGATAGGCCGATAAGCATCGAGATAGCTGTTAGCCATGGACTGGACGAATTCGAAACTCCTGTCGAATCCCATCTCGTTAAAATCATCAAAGAACAAGCCGCCAATGCCTCTCGGCTCATTGCGATGGCGGAGGAAAAAATAGTCATCACACTGTTGCTTGAAGCGGGGGTAATAGTGGTCACCGAAGGGACTACAGGATTGCCGGGCGACCTGGTGCCAGTGAATACAGTCCTCCTCAAACCCGTAATAGGGCGTTAAGTCGTAGCCACCGCCGAACCACCATACCGGTTCTTCGTCGGTCTTGTTGGCAACGAAAAGGCGAAAATTGGCGTGGGAAGTTGGCACCATCGGATTCTCCGGGTGAATTACCAGAGAAACTCCCATGGCCTGATAGGAACGCCCCGCCAGCTCCGGTCTAGACGCCGTTGCCGAGGCCGGCATGGATTCACCGAAAACATGGGAAAAATTAACCCCGCCCTTCTCAAATACGGCTCCATCGCTGATGACTCGAGTGATACCCGAGCCGCCACCGTCCCGCTGCCATTCATCGGTGTGGAATTCGGCGCTGCCATCTTCAGCTGCGAGGCCGCTACAAATATCGTCCTGGAGCCGCAGTAAAAAATCTTTAACGGCACCTATATCTTCTTCTGTCATCTCTACACATCCTTTCAACTTTACGTCTTTACGTCTGCTCGACTTATCAATTGCTCATCTTCAAAGCGCCGGCAAATTTCGCGGCGGACTTTGTTGATGCCCTAGCGAATTCTTTCTCCCGTTCGTAGATTCCGAATTTGTGATGGCGCCGCGGCGCCGCCCAGTTTGCCCTCAGCAAAGAAGTCGATTTTATTACCAAAGGACTCCATCAGACCTGTTCTCGATCTAATTTCAGGCTCTCCGGCCAAGTTCGCTGACGTCGACACAATTGGCCCGCCGAATTCCGTACAAATAGCCCGAACCAGCGGGTGTGCTGAAATACGTATGGCAACTTCGGCATGCCGGCCTTTGATCCAGGGCGGATAGTCATTATTTGGGTCGGGAATCAACCAGGTTGTCGCAACAGGCGAGGGCTGGCGAAGCCGTTGACGCTCGGTTTCTTCAAGAGTCAGAAGTAATGAATCAATCTGTGCGAGGGAAGCCGCTACCAGCAGCAAGCCTTTGGCGACATCGCGCTCCTTGAGCTTAAGAAGCTTATGGACCGCTGTTTCGTTATCAGGATCACAGCCTAGTCCCCAGACAGCCTCGGTGGGATAGGCGATTATCAGGCCGGCTTCTAGTGCCTTTGCGGCCACTACAGCCTGTTCCTCAGCCACGATAGATTAACGCCAAAACCGTTTCTAGCGCCTCATACCGCGTCCATACCCTGGCAGGATTTTTCCGCCGTGCAGTCTTGACCCGGGCTTCTTTGCCGTGCGCAGACCAGAAATCCACCGGCATGCCAGTAACAAGCTCCGAACTCATAGGCAAAGCGCCTGGGAGTTTGCCCATCGAATAAACATCCTGCCTCTTTCAACAGAAGCGGCAAGCTACCGCACTGGCTTGAGCAAGGCAAGCTCAGGACCGGACACTCAGATAGCGTCCGCTCTGGTTTTTGACAAGTCCTGCCATTTGCAGTTCAAGGAGCAGGGCGGTGAGCTCTGAAGCAGGCAGGCGGGTTCGCTCCAGTAAGGTGTCGTAAAGACTGCTGCCGCCTTCGAGCTGCTCAAGAATGAGGAGTGCCGACGCAGGTAGCTGATGTCGGTTTTCAGCTGCAGTCTGCTCAACATCAATTTGCGGGTGCAGCTTATTTTGAACCTGTGCTGGAAGCTCCTCCAGCACATCTTCGGGACCTTCTATCAGTTTGGCCCCTTGCCTGATGAGCTGGTGACAACCACGCGCCGTGGCCCGATTGATGGCGCCAGGGACCGCCAGCACCTCTCGATTCTGCTCTGTTGCGAGCCGTGCACTGATTAAAGACCCTGAGCGCAATCCGGCTTCCACCACCAGCGCCGCCAGCGCGAGTCCGGTGACAATGCGGTTACGCCTCGGAAAGTTTGCGGGCAGGGCCGGCATTCCCAGGGGAAATTCACTGACCAGCGCACCCCGGTTTTTTATTCTCTCAGCCAGGTCTTCATGAGATTGCGGATAGACCCGGTCAATTCCCGTGCCCAACACGGCGACGGTGACTCCGCCCCCCGCCAATGCGCCCTGATGCGCCGCGGCATCAATCCCCTGCGCCAGTCCGCTGCTGATCACCAGCCCTCGGGCAGCAAGTTCGGTCGCCAGCCACAGCGCCTGTTGACGACCATACTCGCTGCAGCGGCGGGCACCCACCATGGCGATCGTGGGCAGGGACAAAGCCCCGACGTCTCCCTGGACAAAGAGCAGCGGCGGCGGGCAATCGATCTCTCTCAGCAGTGCCGGATAGCTGGTCTGCTCGAAAAGCAGGAGTGTGCACCCGTCCCCCGCGGACCATTCTAATGCTGCTTCTGTCTGTCGCTCTTCATCAGCCGAAGACCGGTCAGCAGCGCAATCCAGCTCTGGACACTCTGCCCTCAATGCGCTCTGGACGGCATCCAAATTGCCGTGGCACTGCAGCAAACGCGCTAGTAGTCGGGTCCCCACTCGGGGATGAGCCACATGCCGCAAATAGCGGGTAACAAGATCTGCATCCATTTTTCATCCTTGAAGCATCGCGGGGCAGGCTGCGGCGGCTATGAGTGTCAGCGCTATCAAGGAGACGTCACCCGATTTTGTAGCACTACCGGACGCGTACTGTTCACAACCAGCGCATAGCTGAGCCGATCGAAAATTTTATAGACCAGCACGGTGCCAATCTCAGCACCTGTCACCAACCCGCGGCTGCCGCCAGCCCGAGCTGGCAATCGCTTGGCACTGACCGCGCCGTCCGGCTCCACAACAGGTTGCACGGCTTCGCGCACAGTAAGAATCGCACCTTCACGCAGGCCAACCTGGGCGCCAAGATCCAGTACCACGCTGTCCATCATTGAGGCCATGAGCTGATCACCGTGGATCCCGATCACGTCGCCTTCAAGCTCAATGTCAGGGGTGATTGCGACTACAGAAGCGTTATTTTTCATGACTTCTTGGGTGAGTAAGCGATCACCAACCTTTATTTCCCGGACACTGCTGCTGATCTGCAGATGGCGCCGGTTGTCTTCGCCGGCGCCAGTTAGGCTGGCATTCCCGAGATAGTCGGCTTCAAGGGCTGGCCCCAACCCGGCGCTGTTAGCGAAGTACTCCCGACCGCGGCGATAAATGCCGAACCGGCCCTCACCCTCGGGCCAAGAGCCTATGGCCAGAACCTCATCGCCGGCATTGATAAGAAGGTTCTCTTTGAGGTTCTGAACAATGATGGGCGCTGTATCGAACTGATCCCGGGAAACAAGACGGTTACCAGAAAAACTCTTCTCCATCGCCGCCATGGATAGCTCGGGGGCGCCGGTCTTATTGGCGTGCTCGATTAGCAACCGGAGACCAGGGTTCACGTCTCGTCCATTGCCTCGCTCGACTGAAATTGGTGACCCGCCGATCTGGAAATCGGGTTTGAGAATATCCCCGGAGAAAGTTTGCTCGGGGTAATCCAGGTGGGGATCAACTTTCCGCAAATTGGACCAGCGGCCGGTTTCACGTATACGCTGGCTAAAAACTGACAGTAAAGTGTCATTTTTCTGAATAACGGTGCGCTCAGGAAAGTCCGCAAGCAGCAGAGCGTTCTGCTGAGCCTGCGTACTTGAAAGCGCCAGAAAACAGACCAAATCTAACAAAACCAGTCGTGTAGCCCGAGCCGTTAGACTTCTAAGTGACTTGTTAGGCTTTTTCATTGTGTCATTTGGCGCCTTAGGGCGGCAGTCTTCTCGCAATACGTTATAATTAAGTCTGTACGGTGGCGTGTATATTCCGTTTGACGCCGTCCGTTGGCCATTGCCGATCTTTCAAACTTCCCATTCCATTTTTCGGATTCTTGAGACATGGCGAAACTAGAAATACTGGAATTTCCCGACCCCAGGCTGCGCAAGAAAGCGTTGCCGGTAACCCAATTCGATCCCGAGCTCGACAGCCTCATCGAAGATTTGATCGAAACAATGTACGAGGCTCAGGGAATCGGCCTGGCGGCAACCCAGGTGAACGTGCACAAGCGGCTGCTGGTATTGGATGTTTCTGAGAGTAAGGATAGTCCCCAGGTCTTTATCAATCCAAAATTTGAGGTAATTGACGAGGAGCTGAACGATTACGAGGAGGGCTGCCTTTCTGTTCCCGGATTTTACGAAAGCGTATCAAGGCCCCGAAAAATCAGAGTCATTGCCCATGATCGCAGCGGTGAAGAATACGCGCTGGAAGCTGAGGGCATTCTCGCTGTTTGCATCCAGCACGAGATCGATCATCTTGATGGCAAGCTGTTCGTCGACTACATAAGCACCCTCAAGCGCCAGCGAATAAGAAGCAAGCTCGAGAAAGAACACAAGAAGTCCGCCTGAAGCCAATGAGTGACTACCGGATTTGCTTTGCCGGCACACCGGAATTCGCTGCCGGCCATCTGGCGGCACTGCTGGACAGCCCTCACAACGTTGTTGCCGCCTATACCCAGCCCGATCGACCCACGGGCAGGGGCAGGAAACTGCAGCCGAGTCCGGTCAAGAGCCTCGCCCTGTCCTACAACATACCCGTGTTTCAGCCTGACAGCCTCAAACCCGAGTCAGTTCAGGAAGAATTCGCCGCCAGCAAACCCGATGTTCTCATCGTCGTGGCTTACGGCTTGATCCTGCCTCAGGCGATTCTCGACATCCCAGCCATCACCAGTCTTAACGTCCATGCCTCCCTGCTGCCCAGGTGGCGGGGTGCAGCCCCCATCGAACGCGCCTTGCTTGCCGGCGACGAGGAAACGGGCGTCACCATCATGAAGATGGAGGCAGGACTGGATACCGGGCCCATGCTTTATCAGTCCGCCTTTGCCATCGGCCAGGATGAGTCACGAGAAATCCTGGAAAACAGGCTTCTTGAGGTTGGCAAGTATTCACTTCTTAGGGTCCTAAACGATCTTCCGAGTTATCTCGAGCAGGCGAAGGCTCAGGACGAAGATGCCAGCAGCTATGCCAACAAACTGGAAAAGCACGAGGCCTTGATCGACTGGCAACAGCCCGCCGCTCAGATTCATCGTCAGGTGCGGGCTGGTGTCGGGCGCAATCCGGCCTACACTTATATGGATGCGGATCGGCTGCGTATCCTCGATGCTGGATTGACCTCGCAATCCTCCGAAAAGGAGATTGAAACCACGCTGCCGGGCACTATCGTCGGCAACAACAAGCATCAATTTATCGTCCGCTGCGGCTACGGCTGCCTGGCGGTGCGGAAAGTTCAGCTGCCCGGAAAGACAGCCATGTCCGTTGCTGACATTCAGAACGCCCGGCCTCAGCTCTTCGCGAACGGCTCTCGCTTCAGTCCCGCTGCCGCCGGATCATGAAGGCGCCCAACATAAGGGTAGTCGCCGCCCGTTGTCTCCATAGGGTCATTTCAGGTAAAGGCTCACTGACCAGACTGTTGGCGGCCCATGGCCAGCAGTCCGAATACGGTCTGCTGCAGGAAACCTGCTTTGGTGTCTGCCGTCACCAAGGGGAGCTGGCCTGGCTGCGAGATCAACTCCTGCAGCGGCCACTGAAATCCAAAGACGGGGATCTTGGCGCCTTGCTGCTGGTTGGTCTTTATCAGCTGCGGGCTTTGTCGCTGCCCGCTTACGCTGTGATTAATGAATCGGTCAGTGCCGCTGGCGCGCTGAAAAAACCCTGGGCCCGGGGTCTGATCAATGCTGTACTGCGCAATTACCAGCGCCAGGAAGCTGAACTCGAGGCAACCCTCGCACAGATCGATGACCCAGCCCTGCATTTCTCCTTTCCCGAATGGCTCCGACTCTCTTTCGAGACAGACTGGCCTCTCTGCTGGCAATCGCTGATGCAGCACAGCAGAAAGCGGCCACCAATGACGCTTCGGGTCAACCAGGCGCGAATTTCTCGCCATGACTATGTGACGCTTCTGTCCGCATCCGGCCACTCCGTAACACCGGGACAGTTCGCCGCCTCAGCCTTGTATCTGGACAGTCCGGTGCCAGTCGACGAACTTCCCGGTTTCAGCGCCGGCCTGGTCAGTGTTCAGGATGAGGCCTCGCAACTGGTTGCCCCACTACTCGACCTGGAGCCCGGCTTGGCAGTGCTCGATGCCTGCGCCGCGCCCGGCGGCAAAACCTGCCACATCGCTGAGAGTGAAGCCTCGCTGACTCGACTGCTGGCCGTGGATACGGATTCGTACCGACTGGTCAGAGTGAAGGAAAATCTTCAGCGCCTGAACCTCGCGGCAGAGACCTTAGAAGCCGATGCCTCCGATCCGGGCCAATGGTGGAACGGTCAGGGCTTTGATCGAATTCTGTTGGATGCTCCCTGTTCCGCCACCGGAGTAATTCGTCGGCATCCCGACATCACTCTTGCGCGCCGGCCAGAGGACATTGGTGTTCTGGCTCAGAATCAATTGCAGTTACTCACTGCCTTGTGGCCCTGTCTGCAGCCGGGAGGCCTGCTTCTGTACACCAGTTGCTCGATCCTGCGCCAGGAAAATGAAAACACCGTAGCCGCTTTCGTGGCTGCCCACCCGGAAGCTAAATATGAACGCATCACTGCCGATTGGGGAGTAGAATGTCGTTATGGAAGACAGCTGCTTATTGGCGATGAAAAAGGGCCAGATGGCTTTTTCTTTGCCCGGCTGCGCAAAGCCTGAACTCGGCCGCCTTATAGACGCAAGAACCTTTCTATCATGAAAATCATCATTCTAGGCGCCAACCAGGTTGGAACTACTCTGGCCGAGACCCTGGCGAGCGAGGCCAACGACATCACTGTCGTCGACAGTGACGCGGAGAAATTGCGCGACTTGCGCGACCGCATCGATATCGGCATCGTTGACGGTCAGGCCTGCCATCCGGACGTGCTGCAAAAAGCCGGCGGTGAAGACGCCGACATGATGATCGCCGTGACCGAGAGTGACGAAATAAACATGGTAGCCTGCCGCGTCGCCTACTCTCTATTCCAGACCCCAAAAAAGATTTGTCGCATTCGTTCATCGGCCTACCTGGTCAGCGACAAACTCTTCGGTCAACACGGAATTGCGGTGGACGTAGTTATCAGTCCAGAGTTGATTGTTTCTGAATATATTTCTAGATTAATCGATCTACCGGGTTCACTTCAGGTACTGGACTTTGCCGATGGCCAGGTCCAGCTGGTAGCCGTCAAGGCGTTTTATGGCGGTCCACTGGTGGGGCAGGAAATTCGGCTTCTGAGACAGCACATGCCGTCAGTGGAAACCCGGGTTGCCGCAATTTTCCGTAAAGACCGCCCGATCATTCCCGAGGGGTCGACGGTGATCGAGGCGGATGACGAAGTATTCTTCGTGGCTGCTCAGAAAAATATCCGCGCCTGCATGGGCGAGCTGCGTCGGGTTGATAAACCCTATCGTCGCATTATGATCGCTGGCGGCGGCAACATCGGCTCACGCCTGGCGTTGAAACTGGAGCAACGCTATCAGGTCAAAGTTATCGAGCGTGATCCCGGGCACTGCACGACACTGTCAGAAAATCTCAGTCACAGTATCGTCCTTAACGGAGAAGCTTCGCATAAGGACCTCCTGCTGGATGAGAATATTGATGAAACTGATGTCTTTCTCGCCCTGACAGATGACGACGAAGCCAACATCATGTCTTCACTGTTGGCAAAACGTCTCGGTGCCAAGAAAGTCATGACTCTCATCAACAATCCGGCCTATGTGGATCTGGTTCAGGGCGGCGAAATCGATGTCGCGATTTCGCCGCAACAGGCAACCATCGGTACACTGCTTGCCCATGTTCGCCGCGGCGACGTCGTCAATGTTCACTCTCTGCGGCGTGGTGCCGCCGAGGCTCTTGAGGCTATCGCCCACGGTGACAAAAACACTTCTAAGGTAGTTGGAAAAGCCATTGAAGACATTGACATGCCAGAAGGAACCACGATCGGCGCCATAGTGCGGGATAGCGAAGTGCTCATCGCCCACGATGATATTGTTGTGCAGACCGATGACCACGTTATTCTTTTCGCGGTCGACCGCAAGCGCATCCCCGAAGTAGAACGCCTGTTCCAGGTTGGACTGGGTTTTTTCTGAAACTGAAATGGACGAGTTATTGTTGATCGAACTAAAGAGAAAAAACCGCCAGAGTCCTGAGTAGATGCACGCAACGATCACAATAAAAATACTGGGTTTGCTGCTGATGTTTTTCAGCGTACTGGCAAATCTACCGCCTATCTTTGTCTCGCTGCTTTTTGACGACGGCATGGTATCGCCTTTTCTCAACGCCATGCTCTCCCTTTTTGTAATCGGTTTTCTGCTCTGGGCGATTACCGCGCGCTCACGCAAAGAGCTCAGCACTCGCGACGGCTTTCTTGTGGTCACACTGTTCTGGACGGTGCTGGGTACTGCCGGCTGTATGCCCTTTTTGCTTTCCAGCGAAGTCGACCTCAACTTCACCGACGCAGTCTTTGAGTCCCTGTCCGGCCTGACCACTACCGGCGCCACTGTTATTTCCGGGCTGGACGATTTACCAAAATCCATTCTCTTCTATCGCCAGCTTCTGCAGTGGCTGGGTGGTATGGGGATTATCGTGCTCGCAGTAGCTCTGCTGCCCATGCTCGGCATCGGTGGTATGCAGCTCTATCGGGCCGAGGCTCCGGGACCGGTCAAGGACAACAAGCTGGTGCCCAAGCTGGCGGAGACGGCGAAGGCACTATGGTACATTTATCTGACCCTGACAGTGCTCTGTGCCCTGGCCTATTGGGCCGCCGGGATGAGCCTGTTTGATGCCATCAGTCACAGTTTCACCACCGTCGCCATAGGTGGCTTCTCAACTTACGATGCCAGCATGGGTCATTTCGATAACTGGCTCATCGAGGCCATTGCCATCCTGTTCATGTTTCTGGCTGGGATCAACTTTGCTCTGCACTTCACAGCCTGGCGAGCCCGCTCGCTTATGGGCTATCTGAGCGATCCGGAATTCAAGTTCTACAGCTATATTCTCGGTTCTCTGGCGGTGCTAACGATAACCGTGCTGTACAGCTCGAACATCTACAGCAGCGCCGGCGAATCGGTCATCACCGGTCTGTTCCAGGTCGTGTCAGTAGCCACAACTACGGGCTTTACCACAGCCGATTTCAGCACCTGGCCACTTTTTTTACCTTATTTGCTGCTCTACGCCGCCATCATTGGTGCTTGCGCCGGCTCCACTGGTGGCGGCATGAAAGTGGTGCGCATTCTACTTATTTTCAAACAGGGAATAAGAGAGGTGAAAAGACTGATCCACCCCCGCGCTGTGATCCCCATCAAGTTGGGAAGGGAAGTCGTTTCCGATCGAGTCATCGAATCCGTTTGGGGTTTTTTTGCAGTCTACGTTATGGCCTTTATGGCTATGCTGCTGGCTCTGCTGGCGACCGGGCTGGACATTATCACGGCATTCAGCGCCGTTGGCGCTTGTATCAACAATCTTGGCCCGGGTCTCGCCAGCGTCGCTGAGAATTATGGCCAACTACCCGGCATGGCAAAATGGATTCTATGCCTCGCCATGTTGATGGGACGCCTGGAGGTATTCACCCTGCTGGTTTTGTTCATGCCGATGTTTTGGCGCCGCTGAGCCTAAAAGTGGTACCCGGCACTTAAGGATGCCGTGAATAATGCAGAGCACCCTCAATAAAACTCTGAGTTATCCGGGCGCCGACGGAAGCGCTTGTACTCCCACTGGTACTGATCAGGTGCCAATTCGACACACTCCTCGATCGCCGCGTTCATAGTCCGTAGCGATTCCTGCATATCCTCACTGTAAACGCCGTTGGCGACGCGCTTGAAGATGGCCTTGAAACCCGCCCCCCCAGGCAGGCGAAGAGCAAAACCACAGAACACGGCGGCACCAGTTCGCCTTGCCAGTTTGCTGACCAGAGTCATGGTGTAGGCCGGCTCGCCAAAGAAGGGAGCGAATTCACCACTGCCGTCAGGCGGCACCTGATCCGGAAGAACACCTACCAGCTCGCCCCGCTGTAAGGCGGCAAGCAGCACCGCTACGCCTTTGCGATTAGTCGGCGCCATGATCACACCGCCGCGGCTGCGGCCCTCCTTCAGCAAGCGGTCCATAGCCGCCGAGCGTGGTGGTTGATACATAAAACGTGCGGGAATGCCGTTGGTGGCATAATGGCCGAAGATTTCCCAGTTGCTCAGATGTGGTGCCAGGAGTATGACGCCTTTACGCGCCTGTATCGCAGCCATGAAATCCTCGTGACCTTCACTGTCCCTGATCAGCTTGACGGTCTTGTTAACGGCCGGTAACCAGGCTTTTCCCATCTCGAGGATACTGCAGGCAGTGTGCTGCAGACTGCTTCGCACCAGATCTTGTCGTTGGCGTTCTTCCAGCTGCGGGTAACAACTGGCGAGATTGTGTGCCGTCACGCGGCGAGCTTTGGTCGGCAGGACATTGAACAGACTACCGAGCAGGCGCCCAAGCTTGTGCAGCAAAGACAGCGGCAGCCAGGCCAGCAGTCGCATGACGCCGCGCAGGAAAAGGTAGCGTAAAGTATTGATGCAGGGCTCCATGGGCTGGCTGACTAAGTGCGGCTGTTTATTGTAGTGCCAGTCTCCTCAAAGGCAATGGCAAGCGCATTTGCAGCAGTGCCTGGTGGATTCGCCACCAAGAATCCCGCATAATTGTAGACTCTTTTCCACTTAACCGTCTCATCAAACCTCTCAAAACAGTGACTTCCTCAAAGGACCGGCTTACATTCCAGGGACTGGTCCTGGCTCTACAGCAATTCTGGGCGGAGCGTGGTTGCGTGGTGTTGCAGCCCCTCGACCTGGAAGTCGGGGCAGGTACTTTTCACCCGGCCACTTTTCTTCGAGCAATCGGACCCGAAAGCTGGAATACCGCTTACGTCCAGCCTTGCCGTCGACCGACTGACGGCCGTTACGGCGAAAACCCCAACCGTCTTCAGCATTATTACCAGTTCCAGGTGATTCTGAAACCGTCACCACTAGAGATCCAGGATCTCTATCTGAATTCTCTCAAGGCCATCGGCATCGATATGCAGATCCATGACATTCGTTTCGTCGAGGACAACTGGGAATCTCCAACTCTGGGTGCCTGGGGTCTGGGCTGGGAAGTCTGGTTGAATGGTATGGAGGTCACCCAGTTCACCTATTTTCAACAGGTGGGTGGCCTGGAATGCTTTCCCGTCAGTGGCGAGATCACCTACGGCATTGAACGCATAGCCATGTATTTGCAGGGTGTGGACAGTATTTACGACATCGTCTGGACCGAAGGTCCCGAAGGGGTTGTCACCTATGGTGATGTCTTCAAGCAGAATGAAGTCGAAATGTCCGCATTCAACTTCGAGCTTGCGGACACTGAGTTGCTTTTTCGCTACTTCGATGACTGTGAACAGCAGTGCCAGCAACTCGTGGAGAAGAAACTGGCGCTTCCTGCCTACGAGCAGGTACTGAAGGCATCTCACCACTTCAATCTGCTCGATGCCCGCAAGGCAATTTCTGTCACCGAGAGGCAGCGTTATATCCTCCGGGTCCGAACCCTCGCTCGCGCCGTGGCTAAGGTTTATCTCGACAGTCGTAAAGAACTCGGATTTCCGCTCGCTCCCGAGGCATTGCGCAACCAATATCTGGAACGAGCGTGAGTGCGATAGGTAAGACGTGAGCACAGACAAAAAAGACTTGCTGCTGGAAGTCGGCACCGAGGAATTGCCACCCAAGGCTCTAGCTTCCCTGTCGCAGGCCCTGGAGACACAGTTGTGCGCGCAGCTTGACGACCATGAGCTGAGCTATGAAAGCAGCAGCCGTTTCGCCACACCACGTCGACTTGCGGTTTTGCTCAAGGGGCTCGATCTAAAGCAGCCGGACCGGGCCAATCTTCGCTTTGGCCCAGCAGTGAGCGCCGCATTCGACGAAGACGGTAATCCAACAAAGGCAGCGCAGGGCTTTGCACGATCCTGCGGGGTTAACCTGAACGAACTAGAGCGAAGCCAGAAGGATGGTGTCGACAAGCTCAGTTATAGTTCGGTCAACATGGGACAACAGACCTCGACTCTATTACCTGAAATGCTCAAGACAGTACTCTCCCAGCTTCCAGTTCCCAAGCGCATGCGCTGGGGCAGCTCCCGAGATGAATTTGTCAGGCCAGTGCATTGGTTAATAGTCATGCTTGGTGAATCAGTTGTGCCAGTGTCTCTGTTCGGAATCGAATCAGGATCCAATACGCGTGGTCATCGCTTCATGCACAACGAAGAAATAGTCCTAGATCAGGCTTGTGACTATGAAGAAAAATTAGCCACCGTTGGCAAGGTAGTCGCCAATTTTTACCACCGTCTGGCGCTGGTTGAAAAGCTGGTCACGGAACAAGCGGATGCCCTGGGTGCACAGGCCCAGATAGATCAGGACCTGCTGCAGGAAGTCACCAGTCTTGTGGAATATCCGGTTGCCTTGACCGGAAACTTCGATCCTCAGTTTCTTGAGTTGCCCCCGGAAGCGCTGATTCTGGCATTGAAATCACACCAGAAATGTTTCTGTGTTGTCGACGGTAACGGTCAGCTTCTGCCTAAGTTTATCGCGGTAAGTAACCTTCAGAGCAAGGAGCCAGCCAGAGTGGTCGAAGGAAACGAGCGCGTCATTCGACCGCGCCTGGCCGATGCTCGTTTTTTCTTCGAGACGGATAAGAAGGTTTCCCTGGCAGATCGTATTCCTGACCTGGACAGGTTGCGGTTTCAGGACCGCCTCGGCAGCGTCAGGGACAAGACTGAAAGAGTGAAGAAACTTGCGCAGTGGGTGGCGGAGCAAATTAAGGCAGACGCGACAGTGTGCGCACGAGCCGCTCTACTTTCCAAGAGCGATCTTCTCACCCAGATGGTAGGCGAGTTCACAGATTTACAGGGCGTCATGGGCTACTATTACGCCCTCAATGACGGCGAGGCCGCTGCTGTAGCAACAGCGCTTAATGAGCAATACCAGCCCCGCCATGCTGGGGCGTCTGTCCCTGCCACCCTGACCGGTGCTGTCCTAGCAATTAGTGACAAGCTCGATACCATCGTTGCCATGTTCGGCATAGGGCAACCTCCTACCGGTTCTAAAGACCCGTTCGCTCTGCGCAGGTCTGCCCTTGGTGTTCTGAGAATACTAGTAGAAAAAGAGTTAGACCTGGATCTTTATGAAGCGATAAAGAAGTCCATCGACACCTTCTCGGGGCTGGAGCTCGAGAAAGACTGCTCGGACCTGGTATTCGAATTCATGATTGAACGCTTGCGCGCCTTCTATGCCGACAAAAATATCGCCAGCGAAATCTTTCAGTCGGTATTGGCCGTAAGGCCGACGCGGCCGCTGGACTTTAGCCAGCGAATCGAAGCAGTTAATTGTTTCGCCAGGCTGCCAGAGGCTCAGGATCTCGCCGCCGCCAACAAACGCGTTGCCAACATTTTAGCTAAGCATGGCGAAATAAAAGTCGACAGGGTTGACCCGAAACTGTTCGAGCAGGAAAACGAGAAGTCACTGCATGCGTTAATAGGAACGAAAGAGGAGGATGTGCTGCCGATGTTCCAGAACGGAGACTACACGGCGGGGCTTCAGGCTCTTGCGCAATTGCGAGATGAAGTCGATGCCTTTTTCGATACAGTACTGGTTATGAGTGAAGACCCCGCCGTCCAGGCCAATCGACTGGCGCTGCTACAGAGTCTGCGAAACCTTTTTCTTGGGGTCGCCGACATCTCGCACTTACACAAAAGCTAGGCTTTCAGGATGCCTCCGTCCGATAAAATCATAGTCCTGGATCGAGACGGGGTTATAAATCGGGATTCTTCGGACTATATAAAATCACCTGATGAATTCGAACCCATTCCCGGCTCCATACAAGCTATTAGACTTTTGTTCCAGAATGATTTCACTGTTACTGTCGCGACCAATCAATCAGGTTTGGGAAGAAAACTTTTTGACGAAGATGCCCTTACAGCAATTCATCAAAAACTATACTGGCTAGCGGAAGCGGCCGGAGGCGCAGTGTCCGGTATATTCTACTGTCCGCATAAACCGGACGCAGGCTGTGACTGCCGCAAACCACGAACGGGGCTGCTCCAACGTATCGAGGAGAACTTCCACATTCCCCTGGCCGGTAAGTTTTTTGTTGGCGATAGTAAAAAGGATCTACAGGCGGCAATTAGATTTAACATGAAACCAGTACTGGTCCGTACGGGCAACGGTGCAAGCCTGGAGAAACAGTTGGATTCTGACACCCTCCAGAATCTTCCAGTCTATCCGAACCTCCTTAGAGCAGTAGAAAACCTGATCCTGCATTCACATGCCTAGGTACTTTTTAGCTGCCCGCGCGGTACTCTTCTATGCCGTCTATGTTCCACTTACCATATTCATGTCAGTACTTTTTATGCTGCTGTTTCCAGTTTTACCGCCACGCAGTCGCTATCTCTTCACGTCCTTGTGGGCAAAACTGGTCTTGCAGTGGCTCCGACTCAGCTGCGGAGTACACTGGAACGTAAAGGGAGTGGAAAACCTGCCTGCTACTCCGATAGTGATTCTTGCCAACCATCAGAGTAGCTGGGAGACGCTTTTTTTATACCAACTATTCTATCCGGTGGCGCCCATTCTCAAGCAGGAGTTGCTGAAAATTCCTTTTTTCGGGTGGGCCCTGAGACTGTTGCATCCCATCGCTATAGATCGAAGTAACCCCCGCGTGGCGGGAAAATCTTTACTCACTCAGGGGACCCAGCGGATCCAGGATGGTTATTCGGTAATCGTCTTTCCAGAGGGCACTCGCTCGGCGCCAGAGTCATTAGGGCGCTTTTCCAAGAGTGGTACCAAGATGGCCTTGTTGGCAGGCGTTCCGATTCTCCCCGTCGCAGTGAGAACTGGTCACTGCTGGCCGCCGCGTCGATTTCTCAAGTACTCTGGGGTCGTGGAGATTGAGATCGGCGAGGCAATGCAGGCGGATGGAAGAGACGCCAACGCCTGGACCGCGGCTATAGAGAACTGGATGCGCAATCGGCTCGAGAAAGTTCAGGGTTCCTCTGACTAGGGATGCTCTGAATAACGCGCACAAGCTAAGCCCTTGCTGTAATCCGTTAGCCCTTCGGACACGGCGCAACCCGATGGGAATAGGTGGACTCTTTTGCCAAAAGGGGTGCAACGGCTCAACAGGGACCTATCGGCCCCGCCGCGCTTAGCCTCAGATATCCAGATTTTCCACTGCCAGCGCATTCTGTTCAATGAAATCCCGGCGCGGTTCGACCTGATCGCCCATCAGGGTGTTGAAGAGTTGATCTGCGCCGATGGCATCGTCAATGGTAACCTGCAGCATACGTCGTGATTCTGGATTCATGGTCGTCTCCCAGAGCTGTTCCGGGTTCATTTCACCGAGTCCCTTGTATCGTTGTAAGTAGTGCCCTTTCATTGCGTCAGCGGTTAACCAGGCTACGGCCTCAGCGAAATTGTTGACCTCATGGCGCCGTTCGCCTCGCTGTGCGTAGGCACCCTGTTCTATAAGTCCGTCCAGGGTTTCCCCCAGTTCCACCAGATTTCTATATTCTCCTGAGTGAAAGAAGTCCTGATTAAACAGGCAGGTTTTTTCTATACCGTGTTGGGTCTGTCTGGCCTGTGGCAAAAACAATGAGCGTTCTTTGTCCTCTACAACTTCAAAAATCGTATTTGCGGCAATGGCTGGCTGTAACTTACTCAAAGTATCAAACAGCCTACCAGTCCAGTCGCTAACCGCTTCTTTTGATTTCAGGCTCGCTTCCTCAAGCCGATCGGTATAAATCATCGCTTCAAGGATCTCGCTTGGATAGAGACGGACCAACCTGCCAATGATGGTAAAGGCCCCATTGTATTTATTGACCAGGGCTTCCAAAGAATCATCCGTGATCCCAGGCGCCGTGGCATTAACGTGCAGACTGGCACCGTCCAACGCTACCTGGGTCTGGTATTCCCGCCGTTCTGCTTCATCCTTGAGATACTGCTCCTGTTTCCCTTTTCTTATCTTATAAAGCGGCGGCTGCGCAATATAAATATGTCCACGTTCTACGAGTTCACGCATTTGCCGGAAAAAGAACGTCAGTAATAATGTTCTTATATGCGATCCATCGACGTCAGCATCCGTCATGATAATGATGCTGTGATAGCGCAAGTTTTCGGGTTGAAAGTCCTGATTCCCGATTCCACAACCCAACGCCTTGATCATAGTTCCAATCTCGGCGGAACTCAGCATTTTATCGAATCGGGCTTTTTCGACATTCAGGATTTTGCCTTTCAAGGGTAACACGGCCTGATTCTTTCTATTGCGGCCTTGTTTGGCCGAACCACCGGCTGAATCTCCCTCAACAATAAAGATTTCTGAAAGTGCCGGGTCTTTTTCTTGGCAGTCGGCGAGTTTGCCGGGCAACCCTGCGACATCCAGAGCGCCCTTGCGACGAGTCATCTCTCGAGCCTTTCTAGCCGCTTCTCTGGCGCGGGCCGCGTCAATCATCTTATTGACTATGAGTTTGGCGTCCTGGGGGTTTTCCATTAGATAGTCGTTGAAATGAGACGTTGTCTCCTGCTCAACCACGGTTTTAACTTCAGACGAAACCAGCTTATCTTTTGTCTGCGAAGAAAACTTGGGATCGGGGACCTTAACCGAAATAATGGCTGTTAGGCCCTCCCTGGCGTCGTCGCCGGAAGTGACAACCTCTTTACCTTTTTTGTTTGACAACTCTTTGTCAATATAGGATTTCAACACTCGCGTAAGCGCGGCACGGAATCCCGCAAGGTGAGTGCCACCGTCTCGTTGTGGTATGTTGTTAGTGTAGGGAAATATGTTTTCTACGTAAGAGTCGTTCCACTGTAGGGCAACCTCTACGCTTATGCCATCTTCGGTGCGATCAGAAACGAAGTGAAAAACCTTGTTTACGGTGCTTTTGTTGTTATTTAAATAACCTACAAAGGCCTTCAAGCCGCCGTCATACTTGTAGATTTCTTCCTTACCGCTACGCTCATCGGTCAGACGAATAGAGACACCGGCATTTAGAAACGCAAGCTCGCGCAGCTTCTTGGCCAATATGTCGAAATGGAATTCGATATTAGAGAAAGTCTCAACGGATGGCTTGAATTGAACTTCTGTGCCAGTCCCGTCCGTCTCACCCACCTTACCCAGCGGAGCCTGTGGAACCCCATGATGATAAATTTGTTCGAAAACACTGCCGTCTCGTCTTATCGTCAGCTTTAATTCTTCTGATAACGCATTGACAACCGAGACCCCAACTCCATGCAAGCCGCCCGACACCTTGTAACTGTTGTCATCAAACTTACCCCCCGCATGGAGTACGGTCATGATGACTTCAGCAGCAGAAACACCTTCCTTATGCATTTCAGTGGGAATACCACGACCATTGTCGGAGACGGTAATGGTTTCACCTACATGTATTGTCACTGTAACTTCATCACAGTGTCCCGCCAGGGCTTCATCTATAGAGTTGTCAACCAGCTCAAAAACCATGTGATGAAGCCCAGTGCCATCGTCAGTATCCCCAATATACATCCCGGGACGCTTGCGAACGGCATCAAGCCCTTTTAGCACCTTGATGCTTTCTGAGTTATATTCCGGTTGGTCGCTGTCCATGATACTGCCTCTCCAAGTTTAGTCTTACCATTTTACCACTTACCCGTAACGGTTGCCTCGCTTACCATCGGACCTTCAGGCAAAAATATTGCCATGTTCCACGTGAAACAAGCTGTGCTCGGGTGGGTCAATAAGGCCCTCCATGAACGCTGTTGCATCCACGCAAGTTACAAATAACTGACTCTCCAACCCAACGAGAAAAGAAATCACGGATGCCCTGTTCTCAGCATCAAGTTCAGCCTGCAAATCGTCAACTAGGTAAATACAACCCTGGCCACCGGACTGAGCCTGCACCATACCCTGAGCAATCTTGAGCGCACTCACCAGTATTTTTTGCTGTCCTCTGGACAATACCTCGATCGCCTCTCTTGAATCCGCCTTGATGACGATGTCTGCCCGCTGCGGACCGTACTGAGTAAAGCGGTATTTACTATCCTTTTCACGGTTGTCTTTCAATACGGCTTTCAGACCCAACTCAGTATCCCAACCCGGCTCGTAGATCAGCGACAATTGATAGGCAGAATTCGGCATCAAGGTGCCATAAACCTGATTGAACGTGGGAATAAGGACCGCCAGGTACGCCAGCCTAATCTGATCGATTTGATCAGCAGCCTGCAGGAATTCCTGGTCCCAGGCGTCAATGAGACTCCAGTTGGCAGTCGAAGCCTTCAAAAGCTGGTTTCTGTTCGCGAGGCACTTTTTTGCTCGCCGCCAAGCTGCGATAAAGGAAGGTTCCACGTGGAACGCACCCCAATCCATAAACTGTCGGCGGGATTTCGGGCCCCCTTCTAATAGTGTAAAGGCGCCGGTATCGAGGACCAGGACGGGTACCTTCTTAAGTACTTCGTCCCAGTTCTTCTGGGATTGGCCATCCAGATTGAGCTTATAAGCCGACCGCGCTCTGTCAATGCCGATTCGATGCCCATCTTCCAGCCGCGAATACACTACGGCTCGCGCGGTGCCGCTCTTTATAAGGGATTCAGTTCGATTGGTTCGGAATGACTTGCCCTGAGCAACCAGACTAATCGCTTCCAGGACGCTGGTTTTACCACTGCCATTCTTGCCGTGAATTAGATTGAACTCGGGATGGCAGTTTATACTCGCCTGCTCAATGTTGCGGAGAGCCGTTATGTGCAGTTCTGCCAGCCGACTCATGTTTAACTTATAGACAGATAGTAATAGTCTATTTAGAGTTTCATCGGCATCACGACATAAATCGCGTCACTGCCTTCGGTCGCTTCGAGTAACGCACTGCTGTTAGGATCCGACAGGGTCATTCGCACCTGTTTGCTCTTGAGAGCACTTAACACATCAATCAGATAGCTCACATTAAAGCCCATTTCCATTGGTTCAGCACCGTATTCCACTGGTAACACTTCCTCTGCCTCTTCCTGCTCAGGGTTATTCGCTACCAGTCGGAGTTCATCTTTGTTGAGAATGATCCGCACCCCTCTATATTTCTCATTCGAAAGGATAGAAGCCCTAATACAAGCTTGGCGCATTAATTCTGAATCGGCCACGACGACTCGATCCCCGGCTTTAGGCAGCACGCGATTGTAGTCAGGAAACTTGCCGTCTACTAGTCTGGACGTGAATGTGTACTCCGGCACCTGAGCGCGGACATGATTCGGGCCAAAAGTTAGAGCTATCTCACCACCCTCGTCCGACAAGAGCCGCGTCAGCTCCATGATGCCCTTACGAGGTAGTATCAACTGATGGGTATCTGAGACGCCACTCTCCATGGCTACGGTCTCCATCGCCAGCCTGTGGCCGTCCGTAGCAACGACTCTTAGATAATCCGGTGCGATCTCAAACAAAGTGCCATTAAGGTAGTAGCGTACGTCCTGTTGAGCCATGGCAAAACTGGTACGCTCTAGCAGTTGGCTTAGCCTGGACTGAGACAGTGTCAGCGAGAACGAGCCAGCCTCGTCCTCCACGGAAGGGAATTCCGATGCCGGCAAAGTAGTCAGTGTAAATTTACTCCGTCCAGACTTAAGCTGGAGCTTGGAATCAGTTAGCTTGAGCTCAATTTGGGCATCATCTGCAAGCGACTTGCAAATATCCAGGAACTTGCGCGCGGGAACCGTGATCGCACCTGCATCAAGAACGTCATCGACTGCCACTGCCACTCTGCCCACCAACTCCACCTCTAGGTCAGTGCCAGTAAGTGACAGTTCATTATCTTTCAGCACCAGAAGGACATTGGATAGCACTGGCAGCGTCTGTCTTCGTTCAACGACACCGCTGACCATTTGTAGCGGCCTGAATAACACCTCACGGGCGATGGTAAAGTGCATTTATAATACCTTTTCCTTATTTTTCAACAAGTTAGCTGGATAAAGATCGCAGCAGATTGTTGTAATCTTCCTGCATGTCCACCGTACCGAGCCGAAGTTTCTTGATCTGTTTACAGGCGTGCAGGACTGTAGTGTGGTCCCGACCGCCAAAAGCATCCCCTATTTCTGGCAGACTGCGGTTGGTCAGTTCCTTGGATAATGTCATGGCTACTTGCCGGGGCCTGGCTACCGATCGATTTCTCCGTTTGGAAAGCATATCCGACATTTTGATCCCGTAATACTCAGCCACTGAACGCTGGATGTTATCAATACTGACCAGCTTGTCCTGGACCGCAAACAAATCTCTCAAGGCTTCTTTGATTAATTCGATGCTGATTTTTTCGCTCTTGAAATCGGCATGGGCGATCACCCGCTTCAGCGCCCCTTCTAATTCCCGGACATTCGAGCGCAATCTCTGTGCAATATAAAGAGCCGAATCATAAGGCAACTCGACATTGCAGTGCTTTGCCTTGTTGATCAGTATCGCGGCACGAGTTTCCAACTCCGGCGGCTCCACTGGTACAGTAAGTCCCCAGCCAAAACGAGATTTAAGACGCTCCTCAAGCCCGTTTATCTCTTTATGATAACGATCGCTGGTAAGGATAATCTGATGACCTCCCTCTAAAAGCGCGTTGAAGGTATGGAAGAACTCTTCCTGAGAGCGTTCCTTGCCGGCAAAAAACTGAATATCGTCTATCAGCAAGGCATCTACAGACCTATAAAAGCGCTTGAACTCGTTGATCGCGTTGAGCTGTAAAGCGGTAACCATGGTCGCTACAAATGTCTCACTGTGAAGATAGACGATCTTGGCGTCCGGTTTACCTGCCAACAAGTAATTGCCGATCGCGTGCATCAGGTGAGTCTTGCCGAGACCAACCCCGCCGTAAATAAAGAGCGGGTTGTAAGCGCAGCCCGGATTCTCGGCAACCTGTCGCGCCGCTGCTCTCGCTAGCTGATTGGATTTGCCGACGACGAAATTATCAAAATTGTTGTCTTCGTTTAGTATTCCTCTGTGCTTGAGTTTGCCCTCAATTATAGTTTCCATGCTTCCGTGGTCAGTTTCTCTCACCAACCTTGGTGTAGAGTTTTCGTAGCCGCCTGGTGCGGCCTTGAGCATCTCTCGACACTGAGTTCGAGTTGAACGAGACGCTTGTGAAAGGTCGAGCCCTTGAGCCTTGCCGGCGAACTGTTCAGAGCTTACTTCCAGGCGGATGTTGAGGCCTTTTGTAGCCATTTCATCCATCAGCTCCTCTATCCGCGAAAGATACTTCCCCTTTACCCAGTCTTTTATGAAACGATTGGGCGCATAAATGCAGATTTCATCTGAATTTGTCTGTACCCGGAGTGGTCGTATCCAGGTATTGAATTGCTGTGAGGGAAGTTCGTCTTTCAGGCTTTCAAGGCATTCAGTCCAGTAGTTTCTATCGTTTTCTATCACTTAAGTTAGCCTGTGTATTTCTGTTTAGTCCTCATCAACCGTATGGATAATAGCTAGCCCACTGGCAGTTATCCACCACAATGAAGCCCTGATCCCTAGTTTTTCATTCCTATTTTTCTTTATATTTATCAGATAGTTAAAATTTTAATACTGAAAATCTTCGGGTTCCCGACGAGCTCTATACGAAGCCGTTTGCTTGCGGCTGGGTAGAAACACCCTGTGGGTAACTTGTGGCTAAGTGTTGCATTGTTCCACGTCAAGTATCAGGCCCTGGTGGCGCCATGACATAACAAGTGAGCTAGCAGCAGCGGTCGTTGCAAGTCCACTGCAAAACCTCTAGACTTTCGCCTCCTTTTATAGCCCGTTTTTTCAACCGGCTAATACAACTATCGGATCTTCACCATGAAACGTACCTTTCAGCCCAGTACCCTAAAACGAGCCCGCGCCCACGGATTTCGCGCGCGCATGGCCACCAAGGGTGGGCGACTTGTGCTGAAGCGGCGCCGAGCCAAGGGCCGCGCTAGACTCTCTGCCTGACTTGCCCTGCCTCTCACTTACGGCCAGGATTTCTGATTCTCCCTAGTGGCGGACTGTAGCTTCCCCAGAACTGGCAGGCTGCTCAAACCCGGGGATTTTCGGTCAGTTTTCAAAGGTTCTCAGTACAAGGTTTCTTGCAGACATTTCCTTATATTGGCAATCAGTAACCAGCAGACTCAATCCCGACTGGGAATAATCGTGGCCAAGAAACACATTGCCAAAGCCGTTCAGCGCAATAGACTCAAGCGTCTGATACGAGAGTGGTTCAGGCGCGATCAGGGATTTCAACGCCACCTCGATCTCGTCGTGCTGGTGCGCAAGGATGCTGATAAACTGTCTAACTCCCAGTTAACCGACAAGCTGTCCAGGCAGTTGCGTGACCTGAACACAAAGACCCGCGCTTCCACCCTCTGATCAGCATAACTGGCCGGCACTACAAAACCGTTTAAACCTGGAATTAACCATGCTGCAGAGAGCGCTGCTCGCATTGATTCGACTCTATCAATTGGCCCTCAGCCCATTGCTTCCGCAACACTGTCGGTATTACCCGAGCTGTTCGGAATATACCAGAGAAGCGGTGGCTCGCCATGGCGCCGGTAAAGGCTTCGCGCTCGGCGTTCGCCGCGTCTGTCGCTGTCATCCCTGGCACTCCGGAGGTTACGATCCGGTCCCTGCACCACAACAAAACCCGGACATGGAGGCGAATAGGCAGTAATGGATCTCACCCGCTTTTTTCTTTATTCCGGCCTCGCTGTGATCACTTATCTCATGCTGCTGGCGTGGCAACGGGACTACCCACCGCTGGTTGACAATGGCGACCAGTCCGCGACCGTAGTGAGCGAACAACTCGACATTCCCGAGCCGCCCCGTCCCGACGCCAACACAGAGGTTCAGAGTGATATTCCCACTTCAGTTCCACCAGCGGCTTCCGTAACCAATACGCAAGCAGCCACCAGCGGCGGCACTAGCGTCGAGAGCCAACCAGGTAATATTGAAGTCAGCACCGACACCTTGGAGCTTTCTATCGATTTACGCGGCGGCGACATTACTTATCTCGCCTTGCCGCAGTACCTGCGCGAACTCGATGAGTCCTCCGACCCCTTTGTAATGCTGGTGAACAACAATCAACGAAGCTATGTGGCGCAAAGTGGCGTCATCGGCCGGGACGGTATCGACAGTCCACAAAGGGCTGTCTACCGCGCTGCATCGAACTCGTACACAATGAACAGTAATAACGACGAACTTGTGGTGGATCTACTCACCAGCACTGCTTCGGGTGTAGAGATTACCAAGCGTTTCCGTTTTACTCGCGGCAGCTACCTCATCGACATCGAATACCTGGTTAGCAATCAATCTGCCGAAACCTGGCAGGGTAATATCTTCGGCCAGATCAAGCGCGGCGAGTTCGATGACCCCAGTGACGCCGGCGGATTCGGTCGTACCTACCTCGGATTTGTAACCACTACCGATGACGATCCCTACGTCGAGATAGATTTTGGTGACATTGATGACGGCGTCGATCCCCATCAAACCGAAGGCGGCTGGATGGGCTTCAGCCAGCACTACTTCATCTCGGCCTGGATACCCGATGCTGAGAAGACCAATCGGTTTAGCGCCAGACGCAACGACAATGGCCAATATTTCGGTGTTTTTACCAGCTCCGCTTTTACAGTGCCCGCGGGCAGCAGTGGTTCTGAAACGATCCAGTTCTATGCCGGCCCCAAGGATCAATACGTACTGGCAGACATCTCGCCAAACCTGGATCTCACTATCGACTACAGTTTCCTCTGGTTCCTGGCGGCACCCATTTATTGGCTGCTGCGACAAATCAACGAGTTGGTAGGCAACTATGGAGTCGCCATAATTTTACTGACGGTGGCTGTCAAAGCCCTCTTTTTCAAACTGTCGGAAACTCAATACAAGTCCATGGCCGGCATGCGCCGTCTGATGCCAAAGATGCAACAGCTCAAGGAACGCTTCGGCGACGATCGCATGCGGCTGCAGAAAGAAACCATGGAGCTTTACAAGAAAGAGAAGATCAATCCCTTCGGTGGCTGTCTGCCCATGCTGGTGCAAATGCCTGTCTTCATCGCCCTCTACTGGGTGCTGCTCGAAAGTGTAGAGCTTCGTCATGCGCCTTTTTTGCTGTGGCTTCAGGATCTCTCCGTACGCGACCCGTACTTTATCCTGCCGCTACTCATGGGAGCGTCCATGTATATGCAGACCAGACTTAGCCCGACTCCAGCTGATCCCATGCAGGCCAAGGTAATGACCTTGATGCCGATCATGATGACGGTGCTGTTCCTTTGGTTCCCAGCTGGTCTGGTGCTGTACTGGTTGACTAATGGCCTGCTCAGTATTGCCCAGCAGTGGTATATCACTCGTAAAATAGACGCCCAATACGAAGCCAAGAAGGCGGCGTCAAGCTGACAGCAGGCACCGCCGCTCAGCGCCATGCAAGCAACCCGATCCGACACGATCTGTGCAATTGCCACGGCCCCCGGTCGCAGCGGTGTCGGCATCGTGAGAATCTCTGGACCAGACACTGCGGCCATTTCCCGAGAAGTGATTGGTCACTTACCCCAGCCTCGCAGAGCTGATTTCCGTAGTTTCCTGGGCGCTGATGGCAGCGCTATCGATTTTGGTCTGGCGCTTTTTTTCTCAGCTCCGGCGTCCTTCACCGGCGAAGACATCCTTGAGTTGCAGGGTCACGGAGGCCCGCAAGTGCTCAACGCTGTCCTGGCAAGGGTCATCGAACTAGGCGCCAGACTGGCGAACCCGGGGGAGTTTTCTGAGCGAGCGTTTCTGAATGACAAGATCGATCTGGTCCAGGCGGAAGCGATCGCTGACTTAATCGAAGCCGGCTCGATACAAGCCATGCGCTCGGCTTTGCGCACCCTCCAGGGCGATTTCTCTCACCAGATCAACACGCTCGTTGAGCAGATTACGGCACTGCGAGTTCAAGTTGAGGCTGCAATCGATTTTTCCGACGAAGACATTGATGTAATGGATCAATACGGTGTTGCCAAAAGCCTCAAAGCAGTCCAGCAGGCGTTGGGCCACATTCTCAGTACCGCTGAACAGGGCAGCCTGCTCAAGGAAGGCATTCAAATCGTGCTCGCCGGTAAGCCCAACGCGGGCAAATCCAGTCTGCTCAATGCCCTCTGCGGCCAGGAGACCGCCATCGTTACCGAGATTCCAGGAACTACAAGAGATCTGCTGCGACAGGAAATCAATATCGATGGTCTTCCTGTACACATAACGGATACCGCCGGCTTACGCACCAGCGCTGACAGAATTGAGCAAGAAGGCGTGAAACGGGCCCGCCAGGCCCTGAGCAACGCCGATCAAATCCTGTTAATCGTCGACGGTGCCGAAGGGCAACAAAATGTGGAGACTCTGCTGGCGCCACTGGGACTGGAGTCAGTGGCGGCAGAGCAGCGGCAGGCTATTTTGGCGCGTACGACCCTGGTGATTAACAAGATAGATTTGCTAGCAAGGAGCAATCCGGAGCAGTCATCAACAGCTTATCAGGGACATACCCTCACGGTTATTCAGATTTCCGCGAAAACCGGCCTCGGTTTGGATTTGCTGACCACTCAACTGAAAGACCTGGCCGGTTATCAACAATCGAGCGAGGGCGTCTTCGTAGCAAGGAAAAGACACTTGATCGCTCTAGCAGCGGCTCAGGATTACCTTGTTTCTGCAGTTAAAGGTGTAAGTGAACACTTACATCTCGAGCTGATCGCCGAGGATTTACGCTTGGCTCAGGAGGAGCTGGGGCGCATCACCGGTCGGGTCAGTAGCGACGATCTGTTAGGGGAGATCTTTGCAAACTTCTGCGTCGGCAAGTAGTACAGCAAAGCTGTTAGTAGTTAGCATCTTTGCGCTTCATAAGAAATGTACAGTGGCGAATAACTGAGGCACCGAATTCGGCGACCGGCTGATAGCCACAAAACCAACCCAGTTTACTGCTAGGCTACCCCTATCTTGTGCACCAGTTTATCAAGGCCTTTGCGGCCAGTAATCACGGCAACTTTAGCTGGTTGTCAACAGCCAATAGCGCCTGTAACAGTAACAGTATCTATACTTTAACTATTCTTAGTACTGTCTATAAGTAATTGAGTAATATTTAAAAACATGTGTCTGTGAGTTGTTTATTTCCGATTTGAATCTATATACTGCCCGGCCTTGGAAGTTAATACCCGCAACCCGTTATGGATCTGAACGCGCATTATCCAGTCATTGTCGTCGGCGGTGGCCATGCCGGTACCGAAGCCGCGCTGGCTAGCGCCCGGCAGGGAGTGGCCACTCTCCTGGTCACACACAGCATTGAGACGCTGGGCCAAATGTCCTGTAATCCCGCGGTCGGGGGGATCGGCAAGAGCCACCTCGTGCGCGAGATTGACGCGCTAGGTGGAGCGATGGCGCAAGCGGTGGACAAAGCCGGAATTCATTTCCGCGTCTTGAACGCCAGTAAAGGGCCAGCGGTAAGAGCGACTCGCGCCCAGGCGGATCGCGCGTTATACAAGGCCACCATTCGCGGGATGCTGGAAAATCAGCCCTGTCTGACACTGTTTCAGCAGGCTGTGGACGATTTGATTATAGAAAACGAAGACCAGGTCGCCGGTGTTGTGACCAATATGGGCCTGCGCATCCGTGGCGACAAGGTCATACTTACCACTGGCACATTCCTGGGTGGTAAGATCCACATAGGTCTAGAGAACCATGCCGGTGGTCGGGCCGGTGATCAACCTTCCATCGCTCTCGCGGATCGACTAAGAGCCCTGCCGTTTCGGGTTGATCGTTTAAAAACAGGAACGCCGCCGCGTGTGGATGCACGCAGTGTCGATTTTTCACTGATGCAGGTGCAGCCTGGTGACGATCCGCAGCCGGTTATGTCGTTTCTAGGTGATGCCTCCGAGCATCCGCGGCAGGTTAACTGCTACATCACCGCCACCAGTGAGGCCTGCCATGAGGTCATTCGGGGTGGGCTGGATCGGTCGCCGATGTATGCCGGAATCATAGAGGGAACCGGGCCGCGCTATTGTCCGTCCATCGAAGACAAGGTCATGCGTTTTGCCGACAAGCCCTCGCATCAGATTTTTGTTGAGCCAGAGGGACTTGAAAGCAAAGAGCTGTATCCAAATGGCATTTCAACCAGTCTGCCTTTCGATGTGCAGGTAGAGATGTTGCGTCACATTCGTGGCTTCGAGCGCGCCCACATTACTCGACCCGGTTACGCGATCGAGTATGATTACTTCGATCCAAGAGATCTAAAAAACACCCTGGAGACCAAGTTTATCAGCGGGCTCTATTTCGCCGGCCAGATAAACGGGACTACCGGCTACGAGGAGGCGGGAGCCCAGGGACTACTGGCGGGTATAAATGCAGCCCTGTCGGTTCGCGGAGCAGAAGGTTGGTGTCCGCGTCGCGACGAGGCCTACATCGGTGTGCTTGTTGATGATCTGATTACCCTCGGCACACGTGAACCTTACCGAATGTTCACCTCACGGGCGGAATATCGCCTGACCCTGCGCGAGGACAACGCTGATCTGCGCCTTACTGAAACCGGTCGCAGGCTGGGTGTTGTAGACGCTGCACGCTGGGCCTTTTTCGAGCGCAAGCGCGAGCTTATAGAGCAGACTCGCCAGAAATTGAAAAGTACCTGGATACAGCCCGATAGCGAGCCCGCCAGGGGTATTGCGAAGCTCCTCGAGAAGCCATTATCCAGGGAATACTCACTGTCCGATCTGCTGGCACGGCCAGGCGTGGGCTTACGGGCGCTCACAGAAGCGGCAGGGCTTGAATTGGCAACAGATAAGGCCGAAAGCGTCACCACCCAGGCCTGGCAGCAGACAGAAATCCAGATCAAGTATCAGGGCTATATCGATCGTCAGTCACAAGAGATTGTGCGACTGCAGCAGCAGGAAAACACCGTGCTGCCGGACACTCTGAATTACGCCAGCATGCCCGGTCTTTCCAACGAGCTGAAGCAGAAACTCAATGAGGTGCGACCGACCAGTATTGGACAGGCTTCGCGCATCCCCGGAATGACCCCCGCAGCGGTTTCTCTGCTGCTGATTTTTCTGAAAAAGCACCACTGTCAATCCCGTCGGGCCAGTTGAGTACTGGTGACTGCTGGATCGGACGAAGCTGAAAATGAGTTGCGTAGCGGACTTCGAGCTCTCGCTCTGAATCTCAGTGACAGCCAGTTACAGGGCCTGCTGACTTACCGTGAGCTGGTGGAAAAATGGAACCGGCGCTTCAATCTCCTGGGATCTTCTGAGCTGCCTCGATTTGTCAGCCGGCATTTGCTTGACAGCCTGGCCCTATGCAAACAGTTGCACGGAGCGCAACGCGTGCTGGACGTGGGCACGGGCGCGGGCTTGCCTGGCCTGCCTCTCGCCATCGCCCTGCCCGAGATTGGCTTCGTTCTGCTGGACAGCAACGCCAAGAAAACCCGGTTTTTGTTTCAGGCCAGACTGGCGTTGGGGCTGGACAACCTGCAAATAGAAAATAGTCGGGTGGAGCTCTATCAAAGCCCTGATCAAATTGATATCGTGATTTGCCGCGCTTTTGCGTCACTGTCGGAAATTTTGCGCCTGACGCGGCATTGCTTTGGTTCGGACACGACGCTGCTGGCATTGAAAGGCAGGTTTCCGGCGCAGGAAATTGCGCAGATCCCCGAGGAATTCAAAATCACCTGTGACCGCAGTTTGTCGATTCCTGGAAATGACTCGGAGCGACATGTGATTGCGGTTAGAATGAGTTCCTAAGCCACGCGGATTCGGTCTGCGGGTCTTTCGGATTGGAGTTAAAAGTGAGCAAGGTACTGGCCATAGTCAATCAGAAAGGGGGGGTCGGCAAGACTACTACCTCGGTGAATCTGGCCGCCTCTCTCAAGGCAACACGCCTGGAAGTGCTGCTCATTGATCTGGATCCCCAGGGTAATGCCACTATGGGCTCAGGCGTCAACAAGTCTGATCTGGAGCTGTCCGTTTATGACCTGCTCACCGAAAACGCCAGCTTCTCTGACGTCGTGCTGCATCCGGAAGATGCCGAGTACGATTTATTGCCCGCCAATGGCGACCTCGTGGCTGCAGAAGTTGAGCTGGTCAACGCCGAGGGGCGGGAACAGCGGTTACGCAGGATTGTCGATGCAGTGCGCGCGCAATATGATTTTGTTGTAATCGATTGCCCACCTTCTTTGACCATGCTGACAGTGAATGCCCTGGTAGCCGCCGACGGCGTGGTAATTCCCATGCAGTGTGAATATTACGCTCTGGAGGGTCTTTCTGCCCTGATGGATACTATCGCCGCCATCAAGGAGCGCCTGAATCCGAATCTGCGCATAGAAGGCATCTTGCGCACAATGTACGATCCGCGCAATAAACTCACCAGTGAAGTGAACGGGCAGCTTTTCAATTACTTTGGCGACACAGTATATCGGACAGTGGTTCCCCGCAATGTCCGGCTTGCAGAGGCGCCAAGCTATGGCAAGCCCGTCATCACTTACGACCGTCAGTCCCGTGGTGCCATTGCCTATCTGGCGCTGGCCGGCGAGATGCTGCGGCGTTACGACGAAGCCGAGCGCATGAGTGGATGATCGGAACTGGCGCGGAAGTGAGTCCATGACTGACAAGAAGAAGCTCGGCAAAGGCCTGGATGCGCTGCTCTCAAGAGGCAGCAGCCAGAGTATGGCCAATCTGCTTGGGAAACAGCCCCAGGTTGCGGATCAGCTCGACGGCAAGGTAAAACCAGAAGCCGCTCCCGAGCGCGACGGTGAATTGCGCCATATCCCTATAGATCTGATCCAACGCGGTAAGTATCAGCCTCGGACCGATATGCATGAGGAGGCGCTGGAGGAACTGGCCAATTCCATCCGGAGTCAGGGCGTCATGCAGCCAATTGTTGTGCGTCCTATATCTGCCGAAAAATACGAAATTATTGCCGGGGAGCGACGCTGGCGCGCCAGCCTGATGGCCGGGTTGGACACTATTCCTGCCATCATCAAGCCGGTAGGCGATGAGGCCGCCATCGCCATGGCCTTGATCGAGAACATTCAGCGCGAGAATCTCAATCCAATCGAAGAGGCCATGGCCCTCAAGCGGCTGCAGGACGAATTCGAACTCACCCAGCAACAGGTCGCAGATGCCGTTGGCAAGTCACGTGTCACTGTTACGAATCTGATGCGACTCATGGGCCTAAACGTCGATGTGCGTCGCATGCTGGAGCATGGAGACCTGGAGATGGGCCACGCCCGCGCCCTGCTGGCCTTGCCTCACGAGCAGCAATCCCAGGCGGCGCGGACAGTGGTCGGACGCGGATTGTCGGTAAGACAGACCGAGGCACTGGTTCGCAAAATCAGCACTGAGACCGGGGATAAGGACGCTGAGGCCGGACCCAAAATCGATCCGGACATCAAGAAACTGGAAGACGACCTGGGCGACAAGTTGGGTGCGAAAGTGCTGCTTCAGCATAGCGCCAAGGGCAAGGGTAAACTTGTGGTCAAATACAACAGCCTGGATGAATTGGACGGTATTCTTTCCCACATTAAGTGATCGTCCGACGTGGTTGATTGCCCCCGGTAAAGTCCCTATAATGCGCGCCTCTGAATGTTTGCGGGCTGAAGATACGACCGATTTTCAGAGCTGTTTTAGACGAAGAGGCGCAGCCCGGTCAAGCGAATCAAGCCTAGGGTTTGTTTCATACCTTCAAACGTGACCACCATCAAGATTCCTTCCATTTCCAGCATCATAGCTGGCCAGTTTGCTACCGCGGTTGCGCTGGCTCTGGGAGGGCTCTTCATGGATGCCTCCGTCGCCCTGGCTCTGGGCCTTGGCGGCATGATTTGCTGGGTAGCGAATGCGGTCTTTACCCTCAAGGCATTCAGATATAGGGGTGCATCCGCCTCGCGTAAAATCGTCAAGGAATTTTCCTTGGGAGAAGCGTTCAAGATTCTCCTGAGTGCAGCGGGTTTCGCGCTCGCTTTCATCTATGTGCCCACAGCACCGCCGATCTGGGTGTTCATGGGTTATATCGGTGTGTATCTGGTCGGACTCGCAATCACGCTGTCAGTTGTCAGCAAGTACAGTCAGTCTGCCGGGGTTTGAACGGGTCAGCCTGTAGATCGGTAACACAGAGTCTGTAATGCCGGGCATGCAAAATTGACTTATACCAATGCAAGAGTGAGAGGGCGCTAAAGTAAAATGGCTGCAGCAGAAGGCGGAGAAGTATACGCATCCCCAACCGAATATGTCTCTCATCACCTGACCAATCTGACCTTCGGCCAGATCGACGGTCAGTGGGGCTTCGCTCACTCACCCGAAGAAATAGAGGCAATGGGTTTTTGGGCGATCAATGTCGATTCCATGCTGATGTCGCTTATCCTCGGCGCGCTATTCGTCGGATTGTTCCGGTTCGGCATCAAGAACATGTCCTCGGACACACCGGGTCTGTTTCAGAATAGCCTCGAGTACATCATCGAAATGGTTCAGGGCAGCATCAAGAATACTTTCCATGCGCGCAACGAACTAATAGGCCCGCTAGCCCTGACTATTTTCTGCTGGATCTTCCTCATGAACGCTATGGATCTGGTGCCAGTAGACTGGATTCCCACTCTGGTACAGACAATCGCCGGCGACCCTCATGTCTATTTTCGGGCGGTGCCCACGACCGACTTGAACATCACGCTGGGCTTCGCCGTCAGCGTGTTTTTTCTGGTGATTTTCTACAGTATCAAGATAAAGGGAGCGGGTGGGTTTCTGAAAGAATTCACCATGCACCCGTTTCCAAAATGGTACCTGGCACCTTTTAATTTGCTGCTTGAATTACCCGGCTTCCTGGCCAAGCCCGTATCGTTGGCCCTGCGACTCTATGGGAACTTTTTTGCCGGTGAAACCATCTTCCTGGTAATCGCCCTGATCGGCTACTGGCAGTTGCCGCTGCATTTCGGCTGGGCAGTCTTCCATATTCTGGTCGTGACTCTGCAGGCTTATTTGTTCATGATGCTCACCATTGTCTACCTAGACCAGGCACACACTGATCACTGATTTTTAATACTTTTAACGACTACCTTGTAAAATACGGAGACTAAAATGGAAACAGTACAGGCTTTTACACTGCTCGCAGCCGCCATCATATTCGGCATCTGCGGAGCCGGGACTGCGGTTGCTTTCGGCAACCTCGGTGGCAAGCTGATTGAAAGCTCGGCGCGTCAGCCGGAACTAGCTCCAAGATTGCAGACCCAGTTCTTCCTGGTCGCGGCATTCGTGGACGTGATTTCCATCATCGGTGTGGGTGTCGCGTTCCTATTCATCTTCGCCAATCCTTTCTTCTAAGGGTGTCGACTGATCGGCTCCGCACTGGCGGAGCAGTAGTTCACCAAGACTGAAGGAGACGCTGCATGAATCTCAACGCCACAATAATCGGACAAAGCATCGCTTTTTTCTTCTTTGTCTGGTTCTGCATGAAATATGTTTGGCCGCCGATCGTGTCCATTCTGGAGGAGCGTGCGAAAAAGATTTCTGACGGCCTTCAGGCTGCCGAAAGAGCCGAGAGAGATCTGGCTCTGGCCCAGGAAAAGTCGACCGAGCAAATGAAGGAAGCCAAGCAGGAAGCCGCTTCTATCATTGATCAGGCCAACAAGCGTGCCGCTCAGATTGTCGACGACGCCAAGGAGCAGGCGCGGGAAGAGGGCAAGCGCATAATCGCCGGTGCTAACGCCGAGATAGAGCAGGAAATAAATCGCGCCAGGCAACATCTGCGTGAGCAGGTTGCCGCGATAGCCGTCGCCGGCGCCGAAAAAATCTTGCAGAAGTCTGTGGATCAGGCTGCGAATGAAGAAATGCTCAACAACCTCGCTAACGAGCTTTAATCTTTTTTTTAAAGAGTTGATATGGCTGAATTGACAACATTGGCGCGACCCTATGGAAAGGCAGCATTCCAATGCGCATTGGATGATGAAAATCTAGACGACTGGTCTAGAATGCTGGGTGTCGCCGCCGCGGTCGCAAGTGAGGAGCGGGTCAAACTGTTGCTCGAGTCTCCGTCTCTGACCGCCGAACAAGTTGCCGAGTCGTTCATTGAACTCTTTGGCGACGAGTTATCCGATAAGGGCCGGAACTTTCTACACTTGCTGGCTGCAAACCGTCGGCTAACTCTGCTTAATGAAATTCAGGACATTTTTGAAAATTTGAAGGCGCAGCAACAGAAGACTCTGGATGTGTTCGTCACCACGGCTTACGAGATGAACGAGGATACCCGCGATAAACTGGCTTCTGCCCTGAAGAAACGGTTGCAGCGCGAAGTCCGTCTAGCGACCAGTGCGGACAGGGATTTGATCGGCGGGGCAGTAGTTCGTGCCGGCGATATGGTGATCGACAGTTCGGTCCGCGCCAAGTTGAATAAATTGGCTGAATCAATGAATTCCTGAGGTACTCGGGAACAAAGGAAACAAGCATGCAACAACTGAACCCTTCCGAAATCAGTGAAATTATCAAGCAGCGCATCTCCTCCCTGGATGTGTCAGCGCAAGCAAAGAACGAAGGCACTATCGTCAGCGTTTCCGACGGCATCATCCGTATACACGGACTCGCTGATGTGATGTACGGCGAAATGATCGAGTTCGACGGCGGCGTTTACGGAATGGCGCTGAACCTGGAGCGGGACTCTGTCGGCGCCGTGGTGCTGGGCGACTACCTAGCGCTAAAGGAAGGCCAGACCTGTCGCTGTACCGGCCGAATTCTTGAGGTGCCCGTGGGACCGGAGCTGGAAGGCCGTGTTGTTGATGCCCTGGGTAAGCCCATAGATGGTAAAGGGCCGATTGAAGCCAAAGAGTCAGACGCTATTGAGAAAGTGGCCCCTGGCGTAATTGCGCGGCAATCAGTAGATCAACCGGTCCAGACCGGACTCAAGTCGATCGACGCCATGACTCCTATCGGACGTGGTCAGCGTGAGCTGATCATCGGTGACCGCCAGGTGGGCAAGACTGCGATTGCAATTGATACCATCATCAACCAGAAAGGCAAGGACGTAAAGTGCGTCTACGTCGCGGTTGGCCAAAAGGCCTCTTCGATTGCCAACGTGGTGAACAAGTTGGAAGAACACGGCGCCATGGACTACACCATCGTGGTTTCCGCCTCCGCCTCGGATCCAGCGTCCATGCAGTTTATTGCTCCCTATTCCGGCTGCTCCATGGGTGAGTATTATCGTGACCGTGGTCAGGACGCTCTTATTATCTACGATGATCTCACTAAGCAGGCCTGGGCCTATCGGCAGATCTCCCTGCTGCTGCGGCGGCCGCCGGGTCGTGAAGCCTATCCGGGGGACGTCTTTTATTTGCACTCCCGTCTTCTTGAGAGGGCGGCGCGAGTGAACGCCGACTACGTCGAGAAATTTACCGAGGGCAGCGTCAAGGGCCAGACTGGTTCCCTAACCGCATTGCCTATCATCGAGACCCAGGCGGGGGATGTGTCGGCCTTTGTTCCCACCAACGTGATCTCCATTACCGACGGTCAGATCTTCCTTGAGACGGATTTGTTCAATTCCGGTATCCGGCCGGCAATGAACCCGGGAATCTCCGTATCCCGAGTGGGTGGTGCGGCTCAGACCAAGATCATCAAGAAGCTGGGCGGCGGTATTCGAATAGCTCTGGCTCAATATAGGGAGCTGGCGGCTTTTGCCCAGTTCGCCTCGGACCTGGATGAAGCCACCCGTTCCCAGCTCGAACACGGCCAACGCGTCACCGAATTGATGAAACAGAAGCAGTACTCGCCTCTTTCCATAGCCGAGATGGGGGTTTCCCTTTATGCGGCCAACCAAGGCTTCCTCAAGGATGTCGAGCTGAACAAGGTGCTGGATTTTGAGAATGCTTTGCTGGCCTATATGAACAGCGAACATGCAGATCTCATGAAGCAGGTTAACGAAGCCGGCGACTGGAATGAAGCTATCGAAGGTAAGTACAAGGCGGCCATTGAGCAGTTCAAGAAGACCCAGAGCTGGTAAGCGGCTTCAATGCGGCTTTAATCAAAAAGTCTATTACTAAATCGGAAGGCATTAGCGAACTATGGCAGGCGGTAAGGAAATTCGATCCAAGATCTCGAGTATCAAGAATACTCAGAAGATCACCAGCGCCATGGAAATGGTCGCGGCAAGTAAAATGCGTAAGGCTCAGGACCGCATGGAAGTCGGCAAGCCCTATGCGCGTCGCATCCGCTCGGTCATCGGTCATATTGCCAATGCGACTTCGGAATACCGCCACCATTTCTTTGAGACGCGTGACGTTAAGCGCGTCGGCTACATCATCGTTTCTACCGACAGGGGTCTTTGTGGCGGCTTGAACATCAACCTGTTTAAGGCCGTGGTGGCCTCTATGAAGGAATGGGCCGATAAGGATGTGGAGATTGATCTCTGCGTCGTCGGAGCTAAGGCCGGCGCCTTTTTCAATTCCTATGGCGGTAACGTGGTGGCGTCACAGCGTAACATCGGCGACGCGCCGGAGTTGTCTGACGTGATCGGTGCCGTGCGGGTGATGTTGGAGAAGTTCCAAAAAGAAGAAATTGACCTGTTAAATCTGGTCAGTAACACCTTCGTCAATACCATGACCCAACAGCCCACCATTGAGCAGGTCTTGCCGTTGCCGCCGTCCGAAGACGACGAGTTTGACCGCGAATATCCCTGGGACTACATCTATGAACCCCAGGCGGAAGATCTGCTGGACGGCCTGCTGCTGCGCTATATCGAATCCCAGGTCTATCAGGCCGTGGTAGAGAACAATGCCTGTGAGCAGGCGGCGCGGATGCTGGCCATGAAAAACGCCACCGACAACGCTGGCGAAATCATTGAAGATTTGCAGCTGGTGTACAACAAGGCCCGTCAGGCTGCCATCACCCAGGAGCTGTCGGAAATCGTCAGCGGTGCGGCGGCAGTGTGATCATCGGGCCTGAGACAGCAGCCAACAGATTACTGAAAACGACACTAACAGTTAAAGAATCAGCGAGATCAAGAGGAACCGGACATGAGTAGCGGTCGCATCGTACAGATCATCGGAGCAGTGATAGACGTGGAGTTTCCGCGAGAATCCGTGCCCCGGGTTTATGACGCCCTGACAGTGGATGACACGGAAATCACCCTTGAAGTGCAGCAGCAGCTCGGTGACGGTGTGGTTCGTACCATTGCGCTAGGCTCCACCGAGGGCCTGAAGCGCGGCCTCAACGTGGCCGACACCGGGGCTCCGGTGTCCGTGCCCGTGGGTCACGAGACTCTCGGTCGCATAATGGACGTGCTGGGTCGCCCAATTGATGAGCGCGGAGCTATCGGCGAGAAGGAGAAAATGCCGATTCATCGTGACGCACCCACTTATGAAGAGCTATCGTCAACCAACGAGCTCCTGGAGACGGGCATCAAGGTCATCGACCTGGTCTGCCCATTTGCCAAAGGTGGTAAGGTCGGGCTGTTCGGCGGCGCCGGCGTGGGCAAGACCGTAAACATGATGGAGCTCATCAACAACATCGCTAAGGCGCACTCCGGTCTGTCTGTGTTTGCCGGTGTGGGAGAGCGGACTCGTGAGGGCAACGACTTCTATCATGAGATGCAGGAGTCCGGCGTCGTGGATCTTGAAGGCGAATCCAAAGTGTCTATGGTTTACGGACAGATGAACGAGCCTCCCGGTAACCGTCTGCGCGTCGCGCTGACCGGATTGACCATGGCCGAAAAATTTCGTGACGAGGGGCGTGATGTACTGTTTTTTGTCGACAACATCTATCGCTACACTCTGGCCGGTACCGAGGTGTCGGCACTGCTGGGGCGGATGCCATCGGCCGTAGGTTATCAGCCGACCCTGGCCGAGGAGATGGGTGCCTTGCAGGAAAGGATCACCTCAACCAAAACGGGTTCCATCACTTCCATCCAGGCCGTCTATGTCCCTGCCGACGACCTGACCGACCCGTCCCCGGCGACGACCTTTGCCCACCTGGATGCTACGGTTGTTTTGTCCCGCGACATCGCCTCCCTGGGTATCTATCCGGCGGTTGACCCGCTCGACTCCACCTCGCGCCAGCTGGATCCGCTGGTCATCGGTAACGAGCACTACGATGTAGCCCGCGGCGTGCAGTCGGTGCTGCAGCGCTACAAAGAGCTGAAGGACATCATCGCGATTCTGGGTATGGATGAGCTGTCGGAGGAAGACAAGCAGACTGTGGCTCGGGCACGAAAAATTTCCCAGTTCCTGTCCCAGCCTTTTACCGTGGCCGAGGTGTTTACCAACCAGCCCGGTAAATACGTTTCCCTGAAAGACACCATCGCCGGCTTCAAAGGTATTCTTGACGGCGACTACGATCATCTTCCCGAGCAGGCGTTCAGCATGGTAGGCACTATCGACGAGGCAGTCGAAAAAGCGGAGAAACTGAAGCAGAGCTAAACTGGAAACTTCTGATCAGGCTCGTGGTCAATACAACTGAACAGGCAGCTTTTGTAACTATTCAGCCACAGGCTGATTCAAGGATGCAATCAAGATGGCAATGACAATGCACTGTGACATCGTTAGCGCTGAATCCAATATCTACTCTGGTCGTGTTGAGATGTTGGTGGCCGCCGGTTCTTTAGGTGATTTGGGTATCGCTCCCGGCCACGCTCCATTGCTTACCGGGCTAATTCCCGGGCCGGTACGCCTGATTAAAGACGGCGGCGAAGAGGAAGTCTTCTATGTTTCGGGCGGTTATCTGGAAGTGCAGAGGGGCGTGGTAACGGTACTGGCGGACACTGCGCTGCGAGCGGACGATATGGATGAAGCGGCTGCCCTGGAAGCAAAAGCGGATGCCGAGCGCGCCATTGCCAATCAGGGCGCGGAATTCGAATACTCGACAGCGGCCGCACAACTGGCCGAAGCTGCGGCCCAGCTGCGCGCACTTCGGCAAATCAAGAAGCTCTAAAATCCGGCCCAGTTCAAGCTTTGCACGAAAGGAAAAAGGTAGCATTGGCTACCTTTTTTTTTGGTATCCTTTAAAGCAAGATTAAAGTCTGGATGTGGGAGCCGAAGCCGCGACGGGAAAACTATCAGCCTAAAGCCGCAACGGCGACGAGGGGAGTGAGGCACAGCAATGGAAGTCGTTATATTGGCAGCGGGCAAGGGCACCCGCATGTATTCCAGTATGCCCAAGGTGCTGCATGAGATCGGCGCCCGCCCCATGCTGTCCCATGTTCTGGATACCGCCTATGGGCTGCAGCCGAGTGCCATTCACGTGGTCGTGGGTTATGGTTCAGATCAGGTCCGTTCCTACTATGCCGATGCCAGTAACCACCCCATCAACTGGGTGCAGCAGACCGAACAACTAGGCACCGGCCACGCGGTACAGCAGGCGATTAATGCGATTGACACCAGCACCGACAATAACCAGGTGCTGGTCCTGTTCGGCGACGTACCTCTGATCACTGTCGCCAGTCTGCAAGCCCTGCTTGAGAAAGCCAACGCCGACAGTGTTTCCCTGCTCACCGTCGAGACATCTGAGCCTTCCGGTCTGGGCCGTATCATTCGCGATGAGTCCGGCGCGGTAACGTCAATTGTAGAACACCGTGACGCGACAGCCGAACAGCTCGAGATCAATGAAGTCAACACCGGGCTCATGTCCCTACCCGCCGCAAAGCTTTCGCGTTGGCTCAACGGCCTGGGAAATGACAATGATCAGAAGGAGTATTACCTAACGGATATTATTGAGATAGCCGCGGGTGAGGGATTGCTCATTAATGCGGTCTTGGCAACCGATGAGCAAGAAGTCATGGGTGTTAATAATAAGCTGCAACTGGCGTTATTAGAACGACACTATCAAGAAAGAGAGGTTGAGACCCTGCTGATGCAGGGTGTGACCATGAGGGACCCGCACCGGGTCGATATTCGGGGAACACTAAGTTGTGGTCAGGATGTTGAAATTGACTGCAACGTAATCTTTGAGGGCAATGTCGTTCTGGGAAACAACGTGTCAATAGGCGCCAACTGTGTAATCAGTCAGGCGCATATCGGAGACGGTTCGCAGATTCTGCCAGGCACACAGATCGATGAAGCCGAAATCGGTCATAACAACGTGATCGGGCCGATGGCGAGAATTCGGCCAGGCACGGTGCTCGAGTCCGGAGTCAAGGTGGGAAACTTTGTTGAAATCAAGAACTCTGTCCTCGGCCCGGGCAGCAAGGCCAATCACCTCGCCTACATCGGTGATGCCCAAATCGGCAGTGGCTGCAACGTCGGCGCAGGAACCATTTTTTGCAATTATGATGGGGCCAATAAACACAAGACCACTTTAGGTAACAATGTCTTTATTGGTTCCAACAGTACTCTGGTGGCACCGGTTACCTTGAATGACGATGTTTTTGTCGCGGCCGGTTCCACCATTAATAGTGAAGTCCCGGGCAATAACCTCGCTGTTGCTCGCAGCAGACAGCGCAATATAGAAGGATGGAAACGCCCGCAAAAGAAAGCGGACTGAATTCAGTCTGCGGGTATTCGGCAGGAATTTTAGGATAACCAGAAACCATGTGTGGAATAGTTGGCGCCATCGCCGAAAGAGAAGTCACTGAAATCCTGCTTGAGGGTTTGAAGCGCCTGGAGTATCGCGGCTACGACTCTGCGGGCATGGCTTTGATCAATGAGTCCAGTCATAGGCTGAAGACAGCCAAGTCCGTTGGTAAGGTGTCCGCGCTCGTCGACAAGGCGGAAAAGAACAGGCTATCGGGTAAGGTAGGGATAGCCCATACGCGCTGGGCCACACACGGCAAGCCCTCACTCGTCAATGCCCACCCTCATCTCTCCCATGACCAGGTTGCAGTTGTGCACAATGGCATCATCGAAAATTTCGAGATTATTCGCGAGGAGCTTAAGAAAGAAGGCTACAGTTTCAAATCTCAGACTGACAGCGAGGCCATCGCCCATCTTATTCACAGGGAGAGAAAAGGCGGCAAGGTGCCACTCATTACCGCGGTTAAGCGCGCCGTCAAGCAACTCCATGGTGCCTACGGCATTTGCGTCGTCGACAACTCAGATCCGGATAGCCTGGTGGTGGCTCGTTCCGGAAGCCCCCTGGTCATCGGTGTCGGGATTGGTGAAAACTTCGTTGCGTCTGATCCACTAGCCCTGGGCCAGGTCACCGACCGCTTCATCTATCTTGAAGAGGGAGACGTGGCACGGGTAACCTTGAATGACATAGAAATCTGGCACGGCGTCAGAAAAGTAAAGCGCGAAGTTGCCACCGTTCATCAGGGTGTGGATGTTGTCGACAAGGGAGCGCACCAGCATTTTATGCTCAAAGAAATTCACGAGCAGCCCAAGGTAATTCGGGACACACTGGCGGGTCGCATCAGTCAGGGCAGGGTGTTAGAGCACGCCTTCGGCGTCAAGGCAGAGTCAATCTTCGACAAAGTAAAGCAGGTGCAAATCGTCGCGTGTGGTACGAGTTATCATGCCGGCCACGTTGCCAAGTATTGGTTTGAAGACGTGGCGCGCATGCCCTGTTCGGTGGACATTGCCAGTGACTATCGCTATCGTCGGGTCATCGCCCAGCCGGACACACTTTTCGTTACGATCTCCCAGTCCGGTGAGACTGCTGATACTCTCGCTGCGCTGCGCTACGCCAAAGAATTGCCCTATGCGGGTTATCTGGCTATTTGCAATGTAGCAACCAGTTCACTCGTGCGTGAATCTGACTTCAGTATCCTGACACTGGCCGGGCAGGAAATTGGCGTCGCCTCGACCAAAGCCTTCACTACCCAACTCACACTACTTCTGATTCTGACGATCGTTCTCGCCCGACGCAACGGCCTGACCGCCAAGGAAGAATCCAGGTTGGTCAAGGAACTGGCTCGACTGCCTGAGCTGGTAGAGAGCACACTAAAATTGAGCAAGCCGATAAAGAAGCTTTCGCGGTCATTCGCAAACAAGAATCACAGCCTGTTTCTGGGGCGGGGCATTCAGTACCCAATCGCCAAAGAGGGTGCGCTGAAGTTGAAAGAGATATCCTATATTCATGCTGAAGCCTATCCCGCCGGCGAGCTCAAACACGGACCTCTGGCCCTGGTGGACAGTGAGATGCCGGTGATCGCGGTAGCACCTAACAACGACCTGTTGGGCAAGCTCCGCGCCAACCTTTCGGAGGTCAGTGCCCGCGGCGGCAAGCTCTATGTTTTTGCCGACGAAACTGTGCACTTCGAGGGCGATAAGAATTGCAAGGTCATCCATGTGCCTCCGACTCCGGACATCCTCGACCCGATCGTTTTCACGATCCCGTTGCAGCTACTGTCCTATCACGTCGCTATTGTTAAGGGCACCGACGTCGACCATCCGCGTAATCTAGCCAAGTCTGTCACCGTTGAATAAAGTGACAGGCGGCACGCTTAAGATCAGAACTGGAAATGTCGAGGTAAGCCTGCGCCGGAGAACTCCGGCCGTAGACAGCTATCTTCGTTTGCGTGAAGACTGTGGTCTGAGCGCGCGGAGCCGCGAGGCAGCAGAGCGTGGGCTGCCGAATAGCCTGTTCGCCGTCACGCTTTATGGCGAGAATGATTTCGCTATCGGCATGGGTCGCGTAGTGGGAGACGGAGGCTGCAACTTTGAGGTAGTGGATATAGCCGTCGATCCAGCGCATCAGGGCAGCGGCCTCGGTCGACTGGTCATGGAAGAAATCAGCGCCTGGCTCGATGCAAACGTGCCGCCTGGATCCTACGTCTGTCTCATCGCCGACACGCCCTGGCTGTATGAAAAATTCGGCTTTGAATACTGTGCACCGAAGCTGCACGGCATGCAGCGCCGAAAACCCATTTCTTAAGAGCACCCTTAATCGGGATCCTTTGTGCGCAATGCCGTCTGACTTTTTTGCAACCGCTTGAGGTGTTCTTTAAGCAACGGTTTGCGGTGCCGGGCGACGCCGGTCGCCAGTACGTCGATCACGACCAGGTGGGCGATGCGTGAAGAGACCGGCATTGAGGCCTGCTGATTCTCTTCCATATTGACAACAATAGGGATCGTGCATTGCCGGCTTAGCGGCGTGTTGGCGGGTGCAAGTCCAATCACCGTGGCACCGGCGTGGCGCGCCAGGGTGACGCTCTCCAGTAAGGCCCGGGTCTTGCCCGACTGGGATATTGCCACGACAACGTCGCTTTGGCCGAGGGACACTGCGGACATGTGCTGAATATGCGGGTCGGTATAGGCAGCTGCCGAGAGCTGGAGGCGAAAAAATTTGTGTTGGGCATCAGAGGCTACCGAACCAGAGGCGCCAAAACCGTAAAATTCTACTCGCCGCGCCTGGGCGATGGTGTTGATCGCCTGCTCGAGGATGTCCGGGTTGAGTTCTTCCTTGATGGTCAACAGAGAACCGATAGTGCTGTCGAAAACTTTGTTGCGCAGGTCGGCGACGGTGTCAGAGTCATCGACAGCGAACTGGGTGTACACGGTGCCCATGCCGAGTTGTTGCGCCAGCTGCAGCTTGAAGGCCTGAAAGCCGTCGAAGCCAATGGCACGGCAGAAGCGAATCACCGTTGGCTCACTGACGGCGCTGGCATTGGCGAGATCGACAATGCGCAGTTTGATGATTTCCTGAGGATGCGCAAGCACATAATCTGCCACTCGCGCCTCGGACTTGCGCAGGGCGGATCGATTGTCGGCGATACGACGTATGAGGTTAGGCGAATCCACCCAGCACCTGTTAGAGTAAAGCGTCTAGTTCAGTTAAGAATGCTCTGCGTTAATGAGAGCACCCTTAATGCTACTCAATTTGCCTGCTACCTGCACCCGGAATAGGAAATGGCCCAGCGGCTCCCTATAGGCTGGACAGAATTGGAATAATGAGCGACCTCGCAGTCAGCTTCGTTGAGAGTATCAGCGAGATCGGTGGCGACGACTGGAACGCTCTGGCCGGCACCGACAATCCCTTCACTCGCTATGAATTTCTGTGGACACTCGAGAGTACGGGGTGTACCACCCGAGCCAGCGGGTGGCAGCCCTATCACATCATCGTCCGTCGGGTTAAACCAGGCCTCGATGACATCGTTGCCCTGCTGCCTCTCTATCTCAAGAGTAATTCCTGGGGTGAGTACGTCTTTGACTGGGCCTGGTCTAATGCCTACCGCCAGCATGGCCTGGATTACTACCCCAAGTTTGTCACCGCCGCCCCATTCACGCCCAGTTACGGCAGGCGCCTGCTGTTGGCTAATGGCGAAGAACCTGGGCCGGTACTCGAGTTGCTGCAGACTGCCATCGCCGAAAAGGCGGATTTCCTCAGCGCCTCAAGCTGGCATGTCCTATTCCCCGACGCCGAGCAGCAGCGCTGGTTCACCGCGGCGGGGATGCTGCCGCGCATCGCCTGTCAGTTTCACTGGTTCAACCGTGATTACAAAAGCTTCGATGACTTTCTGGCGGCTCTGAGCTCAAGGAAGAGAAAGAACCTGAAGAAAGAACGCGCCCGTGTTGCCGAGTCCGGTATCCAGTTTCGAAAGCTGGAAGGCGCCGATATTGACGCTGCCCGCTGGCAGGATTTCTACAGCTTCTATCAAAGCACCTACCTGATGCGGGGCATGCAGGGTTATCTCAATCAGGACTTTTTCATGGAACTTTCCCGAGCCATGCCCGAACAACTCTTGATGATTTGCGCCGAACAGGATGAACGTATGATCGCAGCCGCCCTGTTCTTTAAATCGGGGGACACACTGTTCGGCCGCTATTGGGGCGCTGCTGCCGACTTTGATTTCCTTCACTTCGAAACCTGCTACTACCAGGGCCAGGATTATGCCATCGAGCACGGCTACAAACGCTTCGATCCGGGCGCCCAGGGCGAGCACAAGATCCAGCGCGGCTTCGAACCCATACTCACCCACTCCAATCACTGGATTGCCCAGCCACCTTTTAGGGACGCTATCGCCCACTTTCTGCAGGAAGAGAAGCAGCACATCCTGGAATATCAGCAAGAGGCCCAAAACCTGCTGCCGTACCGCAAAGAGTGATCTGGCCCTTAATCACGATTAGGAACAGTAGACCAGAATTTCCACAAAGGGTTTTCGGCCAGAAAGAATCAGTACTGCCGCGCTGATTGCTCCGGGGCGACTTCAATATTTTTGGGCATTGCTGTGCCACATAGTCTTCAACCGAGACGATTGCATTGGGGAAGGGCTAGTGTTTCGAGCGTTTCTTAACGGTTTCAGACATCAAGCCATGGGTTCCAACACGCTATAGTGAACTACGAGGCCAGTGAACATTTGCTCATGCACGAAACAAGGTGCGGTTCGCTGGTAGCTTGTGCCGATGCAGTAAAGGGCCAACGCTGAACGGCGAAAAATGACCGTTTTTCAGGGCATTTTTCTTAAGTAAAGGCACCCCGGAGGGGCGTGGACCGCAGCGGCACGAGCTACCAGCGAGGCGGACCGCTCGGGGTCGCTTTTCAGCACCAGGAAAAGGGCCTGAAACTTTGGCACAGCAATGATTCTTGGTGATTATGCTAAAGATTGATTAGTATCCCAAAGAATGGCCTTCAAAGAGCTGAATGCCCAGCTTGTGGACAGGAGTTTGAGCTGATCGACAGGTAGCCGGCAAAGCCAATTTAAGAGTTGAGCGGCCGCATATCGAAGCCCCTGGATGGCTCAGCGATAACTGGATACGGTACTTGAACAGGGAGACTTAGACTGATTTTATAATTCGCGGAGGCTGGAAGCTCATGATTTACTCCAGAGAAAACCGGGACAATGCCTGGGAAGCATTTGGCAGCAATCATCAGCGAGGCCAGATAATCACCCGCAGAGTCTCTCGAGTTGTGGAAGACATTGGGCTTTTTATTGAGCTTGAAGGCGACCTGGAAGGAATTGTTCACCTTAGTGACCTGGACTGGGACTTGGATTGGAAAGTGTTCGGGAAAGACAAGGTCCAGGAATACAAACCCGGAGATCGTCTCAGGCTTGTGATTTTATCTATAGAAGTGGAACTGGAAAGAATTTGTCTGGGGTTAAAACAGCTTAAATCTCGGCCCGATGAAAATGGCGGTGAACACCCAGATTCACCCATGCCCGTTTCGCCAAGCGGTCCAAGGCCGCCCAGCCCACGCACTGAGAAGTTAGAAAAGGATTGCTAGCAGCAGGCTCCGGCCTCGCCTTCGTCCTCTGGATTTTCCTTGTACGGCATCTCCACGCCACAGCCCGGAAAGATGCCGTAGTGCACATCGAAGTTGCCAATGAACTCGAAATAGTCTCGATAGCGGGTCTCCGCCAGCATCATCCAGGTGTTGCCGCATACCGGACTGACTTTGCCCTGCTGAAAGACGTGGTGATCATCCAGCCTGAAAGCCTGGGGCTGCTCCTTGACGCCACCCTTGTAGATTACGGCCTGGCCGTAGTCCTCGCAGGCCGGCTCCAGACCGGGCAGCTTGAACAGGCGATGGGTGACGGAATAGAAGCGATAACCGGCGGCCTTTACCTGCAATGAATCATTCTCGATGTCGATTCTATGGGACTCGACGATGCGCGGATCGGTAAACCCACTGCGCCTGGCCAGGTTCAGGAAATCGCTCCAGTAAAGTGCTCCTCCGAGGCACTCGCCATACATCTCCCGGTCGTTGACAAGCTCGACGGGCAAGCGGCGGTTGCAGTAGACATCGGAGAAATAGAACTCGCCACCATCCTTCAGCACCCGGTGTGCCTCTTGCAGCACCGCTTCCTTGTTGCTGGCCAGGTTAACGACACAGTTGGAGACGATGAGATCGAAACGCTGGCTATCGATGCCGGCGCCGGCCAAATCCTGGATATTGCCCTGGACGAATTCCACATTGGACTGGTTGTAGCCGAAGCGCTGTCGATGCCAGTCGACGTGGCGTTCGGCTACTGCGAGCTGCTCCTCGGTCATGTCCAGGCCGAGCACGAAGCCATCTTTCCCCACCAGCTGCGCCAGCAGATAGCAGTCGCGACCGGCGCCGCTGCCCAGGTCGAGCACCTGCAGGCCGTCGATTAGCGCGGGAATCGTGAGACCGCAACCGTAATAGCGGTTCAGGACCTCTTCATGAATATTGGCGAGGGCGCTCTTGATGTGGTCGGGGTGTTGCACGAGGGTGCAACAGGCATTGGTTTTTAGGTCATCGCTGCTCTGCAGCTCGCGGCCGTAGTAGTCTTTGACCTCGGCCTCAATGTCTTGCATGTCGTTCACGAATTCGCCTCCTGATGATTCCCGTGCGCCAGAATGGGGTAAGCCGTACTCTATTAATCTGAGTATCCCTAGCATCGCCTGTCCCCGCTAGTGAGGACAATGTGAATACAAGGGACCCTACCCGCGTCGGTTTTCTTTCCTCAAAATTGCCGGCGCCTGTACCCGGCGGTAGATGGACGGGTGATCCTCAGGATTGCTTGCGCCACACCAGAAGCTGATTGTTGGCGGGCATGGCGTTGTCTTCGACCAACAGCAAGTCCTGGGCGCTGGCGAGCTCATCTACCCATTCGAAGTCGCGAAGACCACTGCGCGGGTCGCGTTCTTTCAGCCACCCATCGAAGCTGGCATTACTTTGGGTGGTGAATTCACCGCCATATTTGAATGGCCCGTAAATCAGCAGCAGACCGCCTGCCGCGAGGCAACGCCCGGCCCCAAGGAAAAAGTTTTCTACGGATGCGGTATCGATTATGTGCAGGGTGTTGCTGGTGAAAACGGCGTCAACGGCAACTGGACCCCAGTCGGGCTGGTTCACGTCCAGAGCAATTGGTGCTGGCAGATTGGGCAGATCGGCGGCGCTGATGCGCAGCGCCGAGGTGTCGACCATGGCGGCCGTCTCGCTGGCCTGCCAGTGGAGCCCGGGCAGCGACTCCGCAAAGAAGGCGGCGTGCTGGCCGCTGCCGCTGCCGATCTCCAGAATCTTGCCAGGCGGGGTCAGATGTCGCTGTAAAATCTCAAGGATATAGCCCTTGTTGTTTTCACTGGCCTGGCTGAAGGGCAAGCCGTCGGGTGAAGAGGCCATAGCTGGGATTCCTTTTAAAGAATGCAGACAGGTTTTTGGTTTTTATCGGCGCTCCCAACGAAAAGCGTCGCTCTGCCAGCCTGGCAGCAGCCCGCTTCTGCATTAACGCTGCGATTCGCAGCCGGCCTCACTGACTTTGCCGAGACTTGCCTTTGATTGCCGTCAGGATGCCGCCTGGCTCTTGCGCTTGCGTGTGAATACCGGTCTGTCCGGACTCGAATCCTCGTCGCTGTACTTATAGCCATCAACGTCGAAGGCGCTCAGCGCCCTGGGGCTGTCGATTCGATTACGGACGATCCAGCTCGCCATTTCCCCGCGAGCCTTCTTGGCGAAGAAACTCAGCACGCGAAACTTGCCGCTTGCGAAGTCTTTGAAAACGGGCTGGACGATCTCGGCGTCGATCTTCTTGTGGTCAAGAGATTTGAAGTATTCGTTGGAGGCCAGATTGATCAGCACCCGGCTGCGCTGTGTGGCCAGCTCATCGTTCAGGGCGCAGGTAAGTTTATCGCCCCAGAACTGGTAGAGATTGTCGCCTTTATCCGTCTTCAGCGCCGTGCCCATTTCGAGCCGGTAGGGCAGCATCAGGTCAAGCGGTCTGAGTATGCCGTAGAGCCCCGAAAGGATGCGCAGGTGTTTTTGAGCGTAGCTCACATCAGCGGGCGAATAGTCCTGAGCTTTAAGGCCAAGATAAACGTCGCCCTTGAAAGCGAACAGGGCCTGGCGGGCCTCCCCCGGCGCCAAAGGTGTCTGCCAATTGGCATAACGCTGAAAATTAAGCTCCCCGAGGCTGCTGCTGATATTCATTAACTCCGACAGATCCTCTGGAGACATTTTCCGTAGCTTCTTGCTCAGCTTACTGGCTTCCGTGAGGAAGCGGGGCTCAGTGTGCTTGCGGGTTCGTACCGGGGTGTCGTAATCAAGAGACTTGGCGGGTGACAGGACGATAAGCATTACTGAGTCAATCCTTTTTCAGTATGGGTCATGAGTTGAAAATTTCGGGCAGTGATTGAAAGCTAGTCCTGGCGGGCGAAGTCCTGCCACCAGAGCAGCGGCGTTATGCCATCGGTCGGGTCGTAGACGTTGCCATAATACCAGGCCGCACCCTGATGCCGCCCGCAGTGGCCATTGAGCAGTTCTTCGATTGCGGGGAAGCCGATGGACACGTGAATGCTGAAGATCAGCGCTCGGTCTGAACGTACATCGAGCTGGCCGCCCAGTTTCTCAAGCGCCGGGATAAGATCTTCGGCGATTCTGTCCACCCCCTCCTTACGCATGACGCGAACGCAGAGATTACCGCTGCGTCGCTCGAGCTCGTACTCGGCGGTTGCCGGATTGACGACGCGGACGTGATCGCCGGAAGCGAGGTTGCGCACGAATACCGGTGAGTGCAGCAGGCGCACGACATCACGCGCCGGATCGACAAATTCGACCTTGATGCTCTCAAAGACCGGCTGCTCGTCGTCATCGACGCCGGCGAAGAAGGGTAATTCGGTGGTTGTGACCACAGGGACCTGGGGCTCCCAACGCGCCGGCTTGTGCCTTGAGAGCGGCATCGATAAGCTGGCCAACGTTTGTAAACTATAACTGACGCAGAAAGCCGCCTATGATAGAGCGACTGCAGCAAATTGCCAGCCCGCTGGCCCGACTCCGACCCCTGATCGTGACCCTGGGTCTGGCCTCATTGTTGGTGTTCTGCCTCAGCCTGTTCGGGGCAGCCGGTATCGATGCTGATTCTTACATGATGCCAGCCGTAGCAGCCGTCGCCTGGTCTGGCTTGCTGCTCTGTGTCTCCTACCTGTTTCAGCAAGTACCTGCGAAACCCAATCCCGGGCAGAGCCTGTTCACCCGCGCTGGCCTGCACCTGCGGAGGTCACTTTACTGGATTCTGGCCCTGGCCGTCCTGGCTCTGACCACGACAGTTCTGATATTGAGCTGGCAGATGCTGCGACTGACTCTTTTTGGCTGAGGGCCTGTGGTTTAATGGAGGCAATTCGCCAGGCTTCGGGTTCACTGCATGTTGATGAAACTGAGTAAGAGTATCGATCGGCTAACGCATTGGCTGGGTCGAACCGTCGGCTGGCTGACACTGGCAATGGTGCTACTCATGGCCACCATAGTCGTACTGCGGTACGGCTTCGCTATTGGCTCTATCGCCCTGCAAGAGGCGGTGATGTATCTGAACGCCGCGATAGTCTCAGTGGGAGCTGCCTACACGCTCAAGGAACAGGGTCATGTACGGGTGGATACCGTCTACAGCGCTCTGTCCGCCAAGAAAAAGGCCTTCATTGATCTGTTGGGCGGCATGTTGTTTTTGCTGCCTTCGATGTTGTTCATATTCTTAACTAGCTGGGACTACGTGAGCCTGTCATGGCGGATCCGCGAGGGGTCGGCAGAAGTCAGCGGACTCCCCTTCATCTACGTGTTAAAGACTGCCCTTCTCATTCTGTCGGGACTACTTGCCCTGCAGGGCGTCTCCGAGATCATCAAGTCAGGCCAGCGCCTGGTCGGTTCGCGGGCAGCCTAGTGGAATACCTGGCTCTGCTGTTCTTTCTGGCAGTCTGCCTGTGTCTCATGGCGGGCTATCCGGTGGCGCTGACGCTCACGGGGGTGTCTCTGTTATTCGCTGGCCTGGGC
>JGI12109J20283_10071124_pt1 | contig 74472 bp, 59 predicted proteins | sample ElkSlonscriptome_12_FD_20283 | JGI IMG/M metagenome (IMG submission 20283) | reverse complement strand
CGCCCCAGGAGTCCCGGCTTCAGCCGGTGTGTGGCCGGAACCGGCTGAAGCCGGGACTCCCGCTCCGGGGCCGTCGCCCCATGACCAACCCGTTTCAGACAGGCTCTAACACCAAATCAGTAGCAAACCAGTGTCAGCGGCCCGCTGCTACTGTTTCTGTGTCATGATAGCAGGGTTGTACGGGTTGCGCGGGCATATTTGGGCGGAATCTGCCGACATACGCCTCTGTCACCCCGTTCTACTCCACCCAGCCCATCACCCGCCACTCGGCATAAGCCGCCCGGAGACGCAGTTCACACGCCGGGGAAATCCGTCCGGCAAGCCGGTAAGCGGTGCGCTCTACGCCGGGTCCGGCCATGCGGGCCGCTGCCGCCTGCGCCGCCACACCACTGAAGCGCAGATAAGCGCGGAGCCGGCGGACAATCTGTGCCGGCTCCAGCACCTGCCGGGCGGCAACCAGAATCCGGGGATAGCGCTCCAACACACGCACCAGAATGTCCCGGTAGTCGGTCCAGCGCATCCGGTCCTGGAAGAAGCGGGTTGCCGTTGGGCTACCCAGGTCATTCAGCGTGCCCATGAAGACCTGGAGCAGTTCATTTACCTGGTGTGGTTTGCCCCAGGGGTGCATAAACCGCCGGAAAACCCAGTTGAGTGCAACATTGGTCTGAAATGCAGTGACCCGCTCCAGGTGCTGCGGTTCCAGCAGATTATGGTGCAACGCGAAGTTGAGCAGGCTGGTGATGCGCGGCAGATTGCGCACATGCGCGCCAAAGCCGCAGAGGGTCAGGGGATTGTGTTGTGCTGCTGCATCACCAAGGGTTACAACTCCGCGCAGGGGTGGCACTGCCTGTGAGCGCATGCTGTGATCAGTCGGAATGTAGCTATAAACCGGTTTGATATGCTGAAAATCCGGCCCCGGTTGTTTGTGGTTCGGCAGCAGCGTAAAATAGTGCTCAAATAGATCGAGCAGCGAACAGGTTTCTCCGGGCGGCAGCGGACGCCGACTGTCGTTCAGGGTGGCGTAGTAGGTTACTGAAACGGCCAGTTCATCGTCGCGTCCCGGCAATCCCTGCCAGAGCAGTTGATGATTGTGCTGCGTATCGGCGTTGCTGGTCAGGAGCTCGCCGACGGTGGGATCATACTGGTCTGGAGCAGTCCCCGCGATAAAGCCGCGCGCGACGGTACCCACCACAGGACAGACCCCGGCAAAGGGGCGACCGGCGTAGCGTTGTTGCGTCAGCGGCGAGAGCGGTCCCATGCCGTCGAACAGCAACCGGGCGCTGTAGGTTGCGTGAGTCGTGCCGGCAGTCTGCGCAGTGGTATCTTCTAGTTCCACCGCAACGCGCAGCGGCCCATCCTGCGCGACCCGCACCTGGCAAAAAGTGTGGTAATCGCGGACAACACCGCCGGCAGCTTCCAGTTTCCGCCGCAGCAGCCGCAGCAGCGCACCGGCATCGAGGGCCAGGTTGTGTACATTGGGCAACCGGAGTTCATGCGGTGGGACGCGGCTGTAGGGACTATTATACAAGCGGATCAGACTGCTGCGATATTCGCGCATAATCACATCAGCGAGTTCGTCCCAGCGCACCAGGCCCAGATCCACCAGCGCCTGCAACTCATCCCGACTGATGTTCCAGATCTGCTGCGCACAACCGACCTCGCCACGGTCAACCAGCATCACCCGCCAGCCATAGCAGCAGGCCATCGTCGCCGCGTGCAGCAGTCCCAGCCCGCCTCCGACATAGATCAGGTCAAAGTTGGTCACGTTCGTTGCGGCGGGCATCGGGGTCAGGCGGTAGATGTTGTCGGCAACCGTGCCGCGCATAAGCCGCTGCCAACCCTGCTCCAACGCATAGACGCGCTCGAGTTGATCAACCGCATGCATCGCTCTGAAGCAGTCCACGGTCTGCGGGTAGCGCTCTCGTAGCATGTCGGCCAGGTTGTGAGTTGTCGTCTCTCCCTGCGCCGTCATCACGGCGGGAATGCTTGCAACCGGCGCAACTGTTCCGGTTGTCCCCGCAATCAGGCGTGACTGCACCTGCGTGCGGCACGCCTGAAAGATGCTTACCAGCCGGCGGGTCAGGCGGGCATACTGCCAGGGCCGGCGTAGTCCGATCCCCTCAACCGCAATCCGGATGGTGACATGCGTGGCAATGACCGCGTCGTACAGCCAGATATCGATCTGCACCGACGCGCCGGTGGCGGCGATGGGCCGGATCTGCCAGCGGAGCTGCTTTGTATACCTGGCAGCATGCGCATGCGCCGGGTTGGGCCGTAGTTCTTCACACTCGACCGTATAAAGTTCGTTTTCCCAATACCAGGTTTCACCCAGTCGCTCAGCGCCGGTGGGGAGCGCCGCCCAGACTGCCGGGTTACGCAGCGCATTCCAGGTAAACGCAAACGGCGCAGGCAACTCCAGGTAATCGGTATGGGTGATCCGCATGCTAGAGCCCTACAATTCCCGGCGTGCCATGGCCGGCCCGGCGCAGCCGCTCAACGTGGCCCCAGGTTGGGCGCACCGGCGGACGCATCGGGCGCAATCCCTGCACAGTCAGGGATGCAGAGGCCGACCAGTGCCAGTCTTCTCGGGGTTGCTGCCGGCGGGCAGCTTCATCCGCCAGGTACGCCCCGATCACCGCCAGAATTGCTGCTGCCTCGTCGTCTGATGGACGTGGTTCAATTTTGAGCATCGTGTCTTCCTTATCTCTTTCTCTCACTATTATGAGTTACGCGGTGGGCGATCAAACTGGGCGTTTGTGCCCGATATAGGCCGGCTTCGCCTGCGGCAGCATGGTATGCTTTTGATCTTTGTTTCCAAAACATTTGCACTTCGTGCAAATGTTTTGGAAACAAAGATGGTCTTTTCCACCCTGCCGGAGGCGAAAGTTCCTTCCCGGATCAGGAACCGCGTACCGCGTGTCCCTACATTAACCGTTCGACCATCGTGCGCTGCGCCCGCAGTTCAAGCAGGTCTTCAAGCGGCGGGAGTGTTACCGCTGAACCATAGCGCCGCCGGAGCGCCAGCAGCAGCAGATGATCGGCAAGCTGGGGGTTTTTCGGCAGCAGCGAGCCATGCAGATAACAGCCGATGGTGTTGCGATACACCCCGCCGCCGACGCCGTCCTCGCCATTGTCGCCATGCCCCACCAGCACCCGCCCCAGCGGTCGCACGCGCGGCCCATGATAGGTCCGTCCGCTATGATTTTCAAATCCCACCAGCCGCACAGGTGATCGGCGACCATCTGCCGTCGTCGCCGCCGCCCCAATACCCAACTCCGGGTCGCACTCGATCACGATATTCCCAATCAGGCGCTGCTTACCGCCGACGGTATGCACATCCAGGACGCCCACACCGGGCAGGCGCTCACCCGTGTGGGTAAGAAAATAGTGCCCCAGCAGTTGGTAGCCCCCACAGATCGCCAGCATCGCCAGGCCATCCTCAATTGCGCGAGCCAGCGGCTCCCCCTGGTAGCGCAGGAAATCTTCAGCAATCAGCGCTTGCCCACTGTCCTGACCACCCCCGAAGAAGGCCAGGTCGTATGTGCTCCAGTCCGGCGTATCTCCCACGCCGATGGGCACAACCGTGAGTTCGATCTCGCGCCAGGCACAGCGCTGCGCCAGCGTGATGATATTCCCCCGATCGCCATAAATATTCATCTGCTCCGGGTAGAGATGCGCCAGTTTTAGTTGATACTTCATACGCGATTACACCATTATTGTGCATGATATCCGTTGGTAAACCAGGAGACACGTTCAACCCACTACGTCCGCACCAGCCAGTCTCCCGTGCCAACCCATTTGTAGGTGGTAAGTTCACGCAGGCCCATCGGCCCCCGGGCATGGAGTTTCTGCGTACTGATCGCAATTTCAGCGCCCAGCCCAAACTGCCCGCCGTCGTTGAAGCGGGTTGAGGCATTAACAAAGACGGCAGCACTATCTACCAGGTTGACAAACGTCGCCGCATCCTCAGCATTGGTGGTGAGAATGGCCTCACTGTGGCCGGTGCTGTGGTCGGCAATATGCGCCATCGCCTGCTCCAACCCATCCACAACCCGGATCGAGAGGATCAGCGCCATAAACTCGGTGCCGAAGTCCTCCGGGCCGGCGGGAGTAAGCTTCCAGTTGGCGGCGTCGGGCGCGTCGGCCAGGATTGCTAGCGCCTCCGGATCGGCCCGCAGTTCAACACCGGCGGGAGCCAGCGCCGCTGCCACGGCGGGCAGTAACTGCGGCGCAATCTCGCGTTGCACCAGCAGCGTATCGAGCGCATTACACACGCTGGGCCGCTGCACCTTGGCGTTGTAGATAATCGGCACCGATTTTGCCGGATCCGCGCTGTTATCCGCATAGATATGGCAAACCCCCAGGCCGCCGGTAATCACCGGAATGGTAGCATGGTCGCGGCAGAAGCGGTGCAGTTGCGCGCCGCCACGCGGGATAATCATATCGACATACTGATCCAGCCGCAGCAGTTCACGCACCAGTTCCCGGTCAGGATTGGTAATGCTCTGAACCGCATCGGCGGGCAGGCCGGTACGCTCCAGTGCCGCGCCAATCGCGTTGGTAATCGCCGCGCAGCTATGGCGGATATCGCTGCCCCCCCGCAGGATCACCGCGTTGCCCGTCTTCAAACAGAGCGCCGCCACATCGACCGTCACATTTGGGCGGGCCTCGTAAATCACCCCGACAACCCCCAGCGGCGTGCGGCGCTTATGCAGACGCAGCCCGTTAGGGCGCTCGGTGGTTTCAAATACTTCGCCCACCGGGTCATCCAGATCGGCTACACTGCGCGTATCGGCCGCAATTGCCGCCAATCGCTCCGGTGTCAGCAGCATCCGGTCCAGCAATGAACCGCTGGTACCGGCAGCGCGTGCCGCCTCCATATCCAGCGCATTCGCCTCCAGGATTACTTCCTGGCGCTCCTGGAGCAGATCGGCAATTGCATGCAGTGCGGCATCCTTCTCGGCCCGGCGCAGCGCCGCCAGGTGCCGGGCTGCGGCGCGCGCCTGTTGCCCAATTGCATCAATCTCGGTTGTCATCGCTATTTCTCCTCAACTTCCTGTTCACGGCGGGTTCGTTCAGTGACAAATGCCTCGCGCATGCGCTCAACCTGTTCCCGCATCTCACCCTGCCGCCACGCTAGCACCAGAAATAGCATCCCGGCGGCCAGCAGCCCAATTGCCAACGCAACCAGCGGCATCATCAGCGGGCCGACAGTTATGCCCAGCGCCAGCGACAGATGGATCAGCAGGAACAGACTCAACCCGCCCGCGGCCAGCACAAATGCCCGCCGCCGGTGCGAACCGGCCGTGGCGTGGCGGGCCTGCTGCACCAGAATGATTAAAATAATCCCCGCAAGAATTGCGCGAATGGTAAAACTATCCATATCCTTACCCTGCAATCTGCTCACTCTTCCCGGTTGATACGTAGATTGTACCATCTTTGTTGGTGGGCGATGTTATGACTGACACGCGTTACGCGGTCAGTTCCAAACCAGGTGGTTGTCTGGACGAACGGCCCGATTCGCCTCCGGCAGGGCGGAAGAAACCATCTTTATTTCACAAAACATTTGCACTATGTGCAAATGTTTTGTGAAATAAAGAAAAAACGTACCATGCTGCCGCCGGCGAATCGAGTGTCCACCTGGGCACATGTCCAGCGTTATGTACTCACCGCGTAACTCGTGTAACTGAAAGGAGCAGATATGAACCCCATCCCCAACTGGTCCATCTGGGAATCCCGCTTCATCCACTTTTTAGAAGGGCAACTCCCATCCGGCGATCCGGCGCACGACCTGGCCCACATCCGGCGCGTGGTTGCCAACGCCCACGCGCTGGCAACCGCCGAAGGTGCGCGCCTGGAGATTGTGCTGCCTGCCGCCTGGCTGCACGACTGCGTGATTGTCCCCAAGGACTCGCCGCAGCGCAGCCGTGCGTCAACGCTTGCCGCAGAGGTGGCGGGCACATTTCTGCGGGACAACTACTTCCCGGCAACCCACATCCCGGCGATTGCGCATGCAATTGCGGCGCACAGCTTCTCCGCCGGGATTGCCCCGCAAACCCTGGAGGCAATGGTTGTCCAGGATGCCGACCGGCTCGATGCACTGGGAGCTATCGGCATCGCCCGCTGTCTGCAACTGGGTGGCGCGTTGGGCAAACCGCTCTACGACCTGGCCGCGCCGTTTCCCACCAGCCGCCCGCCCGACGACACCGCCAATATCCTGGATCACTTCTATGTCAAGCTGCTCAACCTGGCCGATATGATGCACACGGCGTCAGGGCAGGCCGCAGCCCGCGCGCGCACGGCATTTATGCAGCAGTTTCTCGATCAGCTTGGGAATGAGTTAGCGTAGTTCTGAATATTGACACGCGTTACGCGGTGGGTCACGCAAAAGGCATTTTCGCCTCCGGCAGGGCGGAAGATTCCAGTGTTGTTCACAAACATGTTGCACGAAGTGCAACATGTTTGTGAACAAGAAAAAAAGAGTACCATGCTGCCGCAGGCGAAGCCGGCTTCCATCTCATGAAACGTCCGGTTTGCATGGCAACTGTGTAAGTCGTGATAGTAAGTTGTGAGTTTTGAATTGGGGTTAATACGAGTTTGCCGGCAAACCAGCAATCAACGGGAACGAGCGCAATGGGCGTAGCGGCGGCACTGTTCCCGTGTATCATCTCTGCGTCCTCGGTGTGCGCTGTGGCTATGACAACAAATCAGTATGAACACTATCCGTTGATACGCGGCTCCCAGGCGTCAGCTTCTGGTCCTCAGAGACTGTCTGAAACGGGTTGGTCATGGGGCGACGGCCCCGGAGCGGGAGTCCCGGCTTCCGCCGGGGTGTGGCCGGACCCGGCTGACGCCGGGACGCCGGGGGCGCGGTCCGGTGGCGCAGGGCACCCGGCATGCCGTGGGACCGACGCGCATCAGCTTTTCAGACAGTCTCTCAGTGCATTTCCGGGTTAAAATAGAAGTACCGTGAAAAACGATGGCTGTAAATTCTATCTCCGGAAAGATGAACCGTATGATTCTCACCGAAGCGCAACGCACATTTCTCGACGAGGTTTACTACGCCGTGATTGCCACGCTCAACCCCGATGGCACCATTCAGCAGACCGTGGTCTGGTATCTTCGCGAAGAGGAGAATATCCGCTTCAGCCTGGGCAGCGGGAGCATCAAAGCGCGCAACCTGCGCCACAACCCGACCATCAGCCTGACCGTGGAGGATCGGCAGCGCTACCTGACCGTGCGGGGCACGGTGGAGATCGGTCCGCCCAGTGATGATCTGCGGCGGCGGCTGGCCCTGCGTTACCGTGGCTCACCTGAAGCCGCCGAGGAGTATCTCGCCAACCGTCCCACATCCGATGCCATGGCTTCAGCCCGGATTACCATTCAGCGCGTCTATGGACAGGGCATCAGGTGAGTTACCGGCGCAGAATGACTTCCCCGCGATCCCAGGTAATCACATCGACCAGTTCTTCGAGGGTGAGCCCGGAGGGTTGACGCGGCGGTGCTTTGGCCGTTCCACAGAGTAGCATGCGGTGGTTGGGGTGCAGATACCAGTCGGCAGCCTCATCCACCCGCTTCAGATCAAAGTAGACCGGTTCCAGATCCACATCTGAGCGACTCTGTGCCGCAATGCCCATGTTGCCCCGTCCGTCACGATATGCATAGAGCACTGCGCCATGCCGGTAGGCCAGCCGACTGGATCCACCATCGTCACTCTGCATGGCGATGCCCAGGCCCCAGGGCGTGGTAAACTCCATCCGGCGCACAAACGCACCTTCCAGGCGTGTCTGGCGCTGCTCTTGCGCATACCAGGCATCCAGGTTGGGTAGCATCGCCTGAACGACATGGTGGGGGCGGGTGGGGAAAAGCTGATTATACCCGGCAATCAGGTCATTTACCGTGAAGAAAAGCGGAGATGCTCCCCGTGGTACATCGGCATGATCCAGGCGAGTTACATGTTCTACCAGCCGTTGCAGCACCGAGTCATCATTCGCTACCGCCCGGCGCACTAACTCCGCGGCGCTCAGGGAGGTATCAGCATATTGATGATGGTCAAACCGGCCACATCCGGTATCAACATGGACAATGCGCGGGTCACTATCGGCGGGTTGATCATTAAGCGTTCGGCCGGCCGGGACAAAAACCAGTTCCGCGTCGCCTGCTCCACCAAAGCGGACAAGGATCCAGATGGCTGCCAGACAATCCAGGTCTGGTGCCAGATGACCAACGATTGTTTGAGGGCACCGCACGCAATCGCACTCGCATTCTAGGATCTTACCATATACTTGAGGCTTCAAGTATAGCAGACATCATGCAAGAGCGTCAAATATCTACCGGTTACTCCTCAACGGCGTGCGGGATATGGGTCAATTGAACAATGCGGCCGGCTCGGTCAATCCGCACCGCAATTACATCAATGCGCCAGGGGGTCTGTTCATCCAGGTTGTGAGCCTCGATATAGGCATACGCCAGTTCGACCAGTCGCTGCTGTTTGGCGGGTGTCACCGACTCTTCCGCGCTGCCGGATGGCGTATTACGCCGGGTACGCACTTCCACAAAAACGACCTGATCACCCTGGCGGGCAATCAGGTCAATCTCGCCACTGCGACAGCGCCACTGGCGTTCATGGACAGTATAACCCTGGCGGATCAGATATGCCGCGGCTGCCGCCTCGCCAAAATCCCCCAGATGTCGGCGCATATCAGCTAAAGGCATACTTCCGCCAGATGTCGTTGCGCTCCAGTTCGCCCATTAGCGCGAACGCGACATACTGCGGTTGGCGCGGCTTCGAGAGCAGCACCATATTAGCCTGTTCGGGTGTACGTCCGCCCTTTTTATGGTTACAGTCACGGCAGGCCAGCACCACATTATCCCAGGTGGTCAAGCCGCCCTGAGAACGCGGGATCACATGATCAACCGTCAACTGCGTGCGTCCTGGCTGAATACCACAATACTGGCAGGTTTCACGGTCACGGGCAAGCACACCCCGCCGGGAGCAGGGTAACTTAAGTCGCCGTGGGATCTTGATATACCGCACCAGGCGAATCACGATGGGCATATTCAGAGAAAACTCACTGGCCCGGAGCTGCTGGGTGGCAGCTTCCACAAGCTCCGCCTTCTCCTGGAGCAGCAGGATAACGGCGCGTCGAACGGAGATGAGTTGTAGCGGTTCGTAGCTGGCATTGAGAACGAGGACTCGTTGCCCCAAGATGACCACCCCCTTTTCAAGAACCGTTGTATACTGATACAACCGTGGCTCTCGCAGGGGGACACGGTCCACCTTAAAGAGCCATAACGAGCATCGGGCCGGCTGATGAAACCGCCCGCACGGAACGCATAATCCTGGCATGCCAGTAACCTGCACGCCAGGCTGCGGTATGCACACATAACGCGTGCATGGCTGCATGTCCCGGTGCCATTACTGCGACCGGATAAATCTGTTTTGTTTGCCGTTTATCAAAATACATGCAGTCTTCTCGCTAAAACCTGAAGATGGAATGTGCTTGAGACAGGTATATCTTTCTCAAGCACTAACAGATTACACGGTTTGTGATGTTCTGTCAAATCGGAGTGCATGACAAAACATTCACGCGTGGTACGTGGTGGATGTTCAAACCGGACGTTTGACCCGATGGAAACCCGATTTGCCTGCGGCAGCATGGTACGCTTGTTAGCTTTTTCGTAAAACATTTGCATGTTGTGCAAATGTTTTACGAAAAAGCATGGTCCCTTCCGCCCTGCCGGAGGCGAGTCGGGCCGTTTATCCAGGCACATGCCGGGTTTGGAACCGACTGCGTACGTCCTATCATTCACGGGACTCGTGCGAGGAACGAAGGTTCGAGTGAGGCGTCGTATTGCATGCAAGAACAGCTTGTAACGTGCAATCGATACGACAATGGAACAATTCTTGCAACATTCAACGATAATTGTCACTACGTAGCGTGGGCTTACCACAAGGGACATATAGGACAGACAGATCGATGAGGCGGATCATTACCGCCTTCGCTGACCCATTCGATCCTGGTTGCACCCGGTTTATGCCCGCAACGTCCGGCGGTCGCAGATCGTCGTTCTATTATGACAAAGTAAAGTCATGCAAGATGCCGGATGACACCCGCTTGGAAATCTGACGGGCATCTGAGCGCTTCCTGATGCTGTTCTCGCGTGTAACTGAATCGTACTCTATACGATGTATAATGGTAGTACCTTACCCGAACGTCGTGAAAGGTGAAAGCCGGACTGGATTTGTTCAATCGCCTATACAGTATGACGATGTGATGACAAATTTTTAATCAACTATGCCTGTTCTCGCTATTGTCATTCTTAACTATAACCGGGCTGACCTGCTGGCCGATTGCCTGGAGTCAATCTACGCGATCCCCACCTGCTGTTCGCTGGAGGTCTGGGTGGTTGATAATGCTTCGCGTGATGCCAGTGTGGAGGTCGTCCGTACTCGCTTCCCACAGGTTCGCCTGATTGTCAGTGCGCGGAACGGCGGCTTTGCCTATGGCAACAATCTGGCACTCCGCGAGATTGTCCAGCAGGCGGATGCGCCGGAGTATGTGTTGCTGCTCAATAATGATACTGTTGTGCCACCGGGCGCACTTGATGGGTTGGTAGACTACCTTGAGGCGCATACTGATGTGGGTGTGGTGGGGCCAAAGCTGGTATTATCTGATGGTTCGCTTGATCTGGCCTGCCGTCGGTCGTTTCCCACGCCTGAGGTGGCATTCTACCGCATGACCGGGCTGGCGCAGCTCTTTCCCCGCAGCCGGCGCTTTGGACGTTACAATCTCTCCTACCTCGATCCTGACATCGAAACAGAGGTTGACGCGGTGGTAGGAGCATGCATGTTGCTGCGTACCGACATTATCCGGGAAGTGGGTCTGCTTGATGAGCAGTTCTTTATGTATGGTGAAGATCTCGATTGGGCCTACCGGATCAAACAGTATGGCTGGCGCGTTGTCTACTATCCTGAAGTGCAGGTGCTGCACTACAAGCGCGCAGCAAGTACCCGCCGGGCCATCCCATCCATTCGGGCTTTCTATGATGCGATGCGTATTTTCCATCGTAAGCACTACGCTGCAATCACACCTGTGCCGCTCAATGTGCTGATCGAATTTGGAATTACGCTCAAGGAGATCATAGCCCTTGGCCGCAATTTCATCCGCCCAGCAGCGGTACGCCGCGTCGGCTAACGGAGGGCGTCCACGCGACCGCGTCTGGCGCGCGTTGTTGATGCTCGGGTTAATCGGCTGTGATGCCGCTGCAGTGAATGCGTCGTTTATCGGCGTTTATATTTGGCGTTTGCCGGAAATTCAGGCAAACGCGCTCCAATTGCCGGAAGACCCGCTGTCCTTCGGGATATTTCTGCTGCTCTTCAATCTGGTCTTTGGCTTTGCGTTCAGTGCCAATGGCCTCTACGATCTGCGGCGGGGCGCGTCACGCGTTGATGAAGCCTACAAAGTTTTTACCGCCATCTCGCTGACGACTATTCTGGCACTGATGATCAATATCTCGGTTTTGCCGCTGTTTGGCTATGCCGGCCTGCCCTGGACCGCATCGATCATTGGGTTTGGCTGGTTGGTGGCGATCGGGAGCAGCGTTATGTTACGCTTCTTCCACCGTAGCCTGGTCTTCCGGTTACGTTCGCATGGTATTGATATGCGGCGTGTGCTGATCGTTGGGGCGCGTACACCGGGCCGGGCCGTCTGGAATACGATTCGTCGCTCGCCGGAACTTGGCTATCGGGTGCAGGGATTTCTGTCCGATAGCTATGAGGTCGGAACCATGGTCGAAGGGCTGCCGGTTCTGGGCCGCACCAGCCACCTTGATCGGGTTGTACGCGCAACTCAGGCTGATGAAGTGCTGGTGGCTCTCTCCGGGCGCACACCCGATGACCTCCTCGATATTATTTCGTCGGTTGATAACGAGACTGTCACGATCAAAGTGTATCCGGATACCTTCCATCTCATCACCAACAATGAGGTCTCGATTGGTGATCTGAGCGGTCTGCCGCTGGTCAGCGTAAAAAATGCGGCCCTGGACAGTCCCTGGAACCAGACGCTCAAACGGGGGCTCGATATCGTTGTCGCCGGCGCGGTCCTGCTCCTGACCGCACCGTTGTTGATCCTGGTAGCGTTACTGGTGCGCCTGGATTCACCTGGTCCCGTCTTTTTTCTGCAAGAGCGGGTTGGCCTTGACGGGAAGCCCTTCTGGATGCTTAAATTTCGCACGATGCGTGCCGACTCCGAGCAAAAAGGGCCAGGATGGACTCGTCCGAATGATCCGCGCGTGACGCGGTTGGGGGCGTTGCTGCGCCGCTACTCAATTGATGAGTTACCTCAGTTTATTAACGCGCTGCTGGGTGATATGAGTGTGGTGGGACCACGTCCGGAACAGCCCAAGTGGGTGGAACATTTCAGCCGACAGATTCCGCGTTACCGCCGCCGCCACAAGGAAAAAGCCGGAATTACCGGTTGGGCCCAGGTCAATGGACTGCGCGGCGATACCAGTATTGAGGAGCGCACCCGCTATGATCTCTACTATATAGAGAACTGGTCGCTTCTGTTTGATGTCAAGATTATTCTAAAAACAGTCGTTGCGTTTCTAACCGGCAAGCAGGAAAACGCTTACTAGTTGCAGAAACGTACATAACTCCTTTTCGCCACAGCGGTAACCAAAGGCACCGCGAAGGTGTGCCATGCAGCTTGCCCTCGCGGTGTGCCTTGGGATGACCGTGATCCATCTTCGCGTTGTCCGGTCGGGGTGTGCCTGGTTAACCGGCGGTTGCATCAGAGCAACTGCGGTAAGCGGGCCATGTTTCGGGTACCCGGGTGTCCTGCACAAACCTCCAGTTCTGTCCACGCCTGTTCGGTAATTGCGGTGTCGGCTATGCTCAATGGAAACGACCGTACGTTGCGCGCAACGGGATTTTCAAAGTCTCGCCAGATCCGCGTAACTTTATGCAGCTTCGTGGAGTTATATATTAGATAGGGACACCCGATTTTTCGCTGCCTACAAACAACTACCTGGAACATATTAAGGAGTGCAGCAATGCATATTCTGGTTGCCGATGATGATATACCTAGCGTGAAATTGACTTCATTTGTACTCGAAGAGGCAGGATACCGCGTATACAAGGCATATGATGCATCGACCATCTTGCAGTCGGTGGAGCAACACAACCCGGATTTGATCCTCCTGGACGTTATGATGCCCAAGTCAAGCGGCTTTGATATTTGTCGTCAGATCCGGCGCACCTCTGATGTGCCCATTATTTTCCTGTCCGGACGTTCACAGTTGCAGGATCGCGTTATGGGCTTGCAGATCGGTGGCGATGACTATCTGGTCAAGCCGTTCGAGCCTTCCGAGTTGCTGGCGCGGGTTGAGGCGGTGCTTCGGCGGCGCAACAGCGATATGCTTAATCCATCTTCGCGCCTGAGCCAGGGTGGTCTTACCCTGGACCCGGTCGAGCATAAAGTGCTGTTCGATGATGGTCGGGCCGTTGAGTTGACACCGCTCGAGTTTCGCCTGCTCTACTATCTGATGAAGAATTCAGGCCGTGTGTTGAATACCAGCCAGATCCTCAGCAAGGTCTGGGGCTATGACTATGAAGGGGAAAGTAATCTCGTGGCGGTCTATATTCGCCGACTGCGCACCAAGGTTGAGAAAGACCCGGAGCATCCGCACCATGTGATTACTGTTCGTAATCTTGGGTATAAGTTTGAAGCATAGTGGTTTGGGAAGCTGTGATAATCGTCGGAAACCTGGTGGCGTGTTGTCTGCGATGCGTTGAAGATAGGCTGTCTGTGCTATACACAATTCCCCCTCAGGAGATGTTGGCCTATGACTGCTAGTGATGTATTTCTTGCGCGTGCTCAGCCCTGGTTGCAGCCTCAGGGTCGTAATCGGGCACGTTCACTTTTGCCGTTGCCCATCTTTGGGATTGCCTGGTGGTTTGCAAACCTGCAGCTTACCTCCAGTGCCTGGACTGTGCTGGTGGGCTATGCGCTGTTTAATCTCGCACTGTTGATTGCGCTACGCCACCCACGCCTGAGTCACCTGCATGCCTGGCACAGGGTTTTCCATGTCGGCTCAATTCTGAGCGATGCACTACTGGTGATTCTGCTGCTGATGGCCAGTGGTCCGCTCCATCCGGATATCTTTCCGCTCTATGCAGTGCTGGCAATTAAAGCACTCCTGTACCGTCGGTATTTCCTCTGGATGCTGCTGGTTCCCGCGTTGCTTGGTCCCCTGTACCTGGCAGCCAGTCTAACCGATGTACAGCATAATCCGGCCTACTGGGGGCTTCTGAGTGGCAGTCTGGTCTTCGTCACGCTGGTAATTGTCCTTGGTCAGCGCCGACTGAGTGATAATATCCGGTTGGAACAACAGCTTGAACGCCAGCGCCAGTCGTATGAGTCGCGGGTGGCGGAGATGGAGAGTATTAACAATGACCTGCGTGTGCGTATTCGTTCACAGCAGGCGCTTGAAGAGAGTCTCCGTGCCGTAACCGGGTCACTGAACCTTGAACAGGTGTTTAGTCAGATCCTCGACAACGCGATGCAGATGCTGGGCACGGCCCGTGTTTCGGCGGCAGCGCTTTCGCTCTCCAATGAGTCGGGATTTACACATCATACGCTCTCGCTTGATGTGGTGCTGCCCACCGATTGGGCCGAGCCGCTGGCGCGGCGCGTTGTGCAGCAGCAGAGTGCTTTAATTGTCAGTGATACCCTCCGTGAGCGAGAATGGCAGGATCTCTATCGTAGCGGTGTTATTGCGGCGTTGAGTGTACCACTGATTGATGTGAATGGTGTTGTGCGCGGGGCATTGAGTGTGTTAAGTACGCAGCGTCAGGTCTTTACTTCGTCTGAAGCCCGCCATCTGAACTCCTTCGGTATTCAAGCCTGGGTTGCAATTAACAATGCTGAACTGCATTCCGAACTTGCACACCAGGAAGCTATGCTTGAGGCGGTATTGCGTGATATTGGCGATGGACTAATCGTGTTCAATAGCCGCAATGAAGTTGATATTGCCAACCCGGTTGCCTACCAGGTGCTGTCCAGTGCAGCCGCCTCCCGTTCAAGCCTGCATGCGCAGTTGCGCCGGTTAGCGGGTGATGTGCGGAGCGAAGAAACGATGAAGTTGCGTCGGGAACTCCGCGTTGGCACGCAAGATGACGATGACGAACTGGTCTTCCAGGCATTTGCCTCACTGGTACGTATTGCCGAGGAAAACCCGTCGCATGTGGCGGTCGTACTGCACGATATTACGGATCACAAAGCCGAAGAGCGGGCGCGTACCGAGTTTATCTCAATGGTTTCGCATGAGTTACGCAATCCGCTGAATACCCTCAATGGCTTCCTGAAAATTGTCCTTCAAGGGCGTGCCGGGCCACTCTCCGACATGCAAGAGGAGTTCCTGGGTCTCGCCGACGGTCAGGTTGAACAACTGAAGGGACGCATTACGGAGTTGCTGGAATTTAATCGCCTCGACTCCGGGCGGCTACGGTTACAGCCTGACTGGTGTGATGTTGCTGCGCTGGTCAAGTCAACCTGTGTGCGGCTACAGCTTCAGGCGGAGCAGGCCGGATTGACGCTGGTGTCCGAGGTTCAACCCGACATTCCAGAGTTGCTGGTGGATGGCGAACGGATTGGGCAGGTGATTACCAACCTGGCAGAGAATGCGATAAAAGCAACTTCAGCCGGTGGTACTATTGCAATCGGCTTGGAAGTATGCGATACTGAAGTGCAAATTTATGTCAGCGACACGGGAATGGGTATCGCTCCCGAAGAGCAGGCAAAAATTTTCAACCGATTCTATCGGGCGCATCATGCGCCGTCGAACCAGGGCACCCATCTAGGCCTGGGTTTATCGATCTGTCAACAGATTGTTGAGGGACATAACGGACGTATCTGGGTTCAGAGCCAGGTAGATCAGGGGAGCCGCTTTACGTTCGCGCTTCCGCTGGTCGATCGAGAACAGACGCTGGGTGTGTTGCAAGAAGCTGTTTGATATAATTGTATCTGGTCCAATGACGCATACATGGTACACTGCAACGGCAATGCTGCTCTCCGGGTGCTTTAGGCTCGCGTCGGTGAGTCTGAAGCATTTTTTACTCTTTTCCCAGGAGATGTTCACCTCTGCGTCAGCTTGTCGTAGTAAACTGATCGGTACGGTTGCACTAACGCTGAATGAGGTTTGTCCGTGAACGTAGCCCTGATTGTCCTACCAAATAATGAGCCGCTGGTAGCACCACCGCTTACGCTGGCCTATATCGCCGCAGTGCTTGAGCATCAGCGCCATATTGTCCGGATCTATGATCTGGCGCTGACGCCGGATGTACCGCTTGTGGTGGCGTTGCGACCTCTGCAAACGTTTCGCCCGCAGGTTGTGATTGTTGTGGGCGAGCAGCTTTCGCATCTAGAAGACGCAGTCGAGTTATTAGATGCACAGCATAGCTATGTTGTGCCGATGCAGTTACGGCGCGGTGAACTGGCGATCGGGCATGCCTGTGCCGAAGTTCTTGCCTGGATTAATCAGCAACCCGGATCGCTCTCCGAAAATGAAAAAATTGTCACCAGGAGTACACCTGCAACGGATGCCATTGTCCAGGATCTTGACCAACTGCCGTCTCCGGCTCGTCATCTGTTATCGCTGGAGCAGTATGGCCTGCGTGCGGTCGGTAATGAGTTACAGACGACCCTGCTGATCGGTATGCCGCGTAGTGAGCACCCGGATCAGATTGTGCTGCGCGCACCGGCACAGATTGTCTCCGAACTGCGTAGTGTCTCACGCGAGTATGGTATCCGGCATTATTTCTTTCCGGATGTAGCCCTAACAACAGATCTGGATTGGCTCCACGAGTTCCTGACGCGTCTCCATGATGCTGATATGCGCATCGCCTGGGAAGGTGTGGTCAATACCGAGCGGTTGGATATGGCGCTGCTCAAGCAGATGCTCCAGGCAGGTTGTGAAGTGTTGCGGTTTGACTTCGACTCGACGCGGGTGTTTGAGTCATTTCAGGTTAGAACACAGTTAAAGCAGGCCGTAGCCAATACCCGGCAGGTGGGTATTTATGCGCGGGCCGATCTGGAACTGAAACCGCCATATGAATCGCTGCCGCACCTGATCGATGTCGCCGCTACGTTTGGTTTCGATAGTGTTAACTTCAAGGTACGCTCGACAAGCAGCCAGGATACGATACAGGAAGAGTTTCGGGCAATTGGTGAGGATATGCAACTGGAAGAGTATGTACGCCAACGCTATTATGCAGGGCGTACCCGCCAGCAGCTTATTGATCGCTTCGGGTCGGCACTGGGAAACCTGCTCTGGCGATTACGTAGTTCGCGGATTGGTCTGGCGCTGGCCCACGAGCGGGGGGCGGGCGGGTTAGATGAGCAAGAGGATCTGCCCGAGTCGGCATAGGTGTTTGCTTGAACGTGTGCTAACGAAAAACGAAACTTGTAAGCAGGCAGTGCTTCCGTCCACATGCCTGCTTTGTTGTGTCGGTAACACGCATAAAAGTGTTGGTTATCTCTGCGCCCGCTGCGTCTCTGCGGAACGCATCTAGTGGACATTATGCCACGGAATCCGGTACATGTGTCCCTTTGCTCGTGCTGAGAAATCCAATGATGGGCAATCTTTCGGTGCCGACCGGAGAGAGTTGTTAGTCTGGCTGGAGGGTTAGCAGCGGACCAGAGCGCTCTAGTGCGACACTACTAACCCTTTGACCACTGCTGGTGACTATAACATACAACCCCCGGTATGTGAATAGGTCAGAAGGTGCCGCTGATGCTAGTACTGCCGGCACCCCGGCGCATAGCATTCAAGTCCTACCGCGCGCCCCGGTTCCCTGTGCTGCCGGCGGTGTTGTTCCGTAGGGACGCGCTTCTGCCGGTTTGTTGAGCATGGTGATAATGGATGTTCGTAGGGATGCAGAAGCGCGTCCGCCCCACAACCTGGAATAGCGGGCTCTCGGCGGCAAGCGGGCTATCCCTCACGCAGGCGTGCCAGCTTTGCAGCGAGGCCCACATAGCCCTCCGGCGTCAGTGTACTGAGTTCGTTTTTGACCGTGGCATCAACGTCCAGATTGGCGATAAAGGTCGCCAGGTCTGCCGGCGTCAGGACACGTCCGCGGGTCAACTCCTTGAGCGCTTCATATGGCTGGGGATACCCGGCGCGGCGCAGGATCGTCTGTACTGCCTCGGCCAGCACTTCGGGATGCGCCCGTACTACCTCCAGCAGATACTCCCGATTGACGGCAACTTTACCCAACCCCCGCTGGATGCGGCGATAGGCCAGCAAGCTGTAGCCAAACGCCACCCCCAGATTACGCAGCACCGTGCTGTCGGAAAGATCCCGCTGGAGGCGCGAGACCGGCAGCTTCCGGCTGAAAAACTCGAGCAGCGCATTGGCTAACCCCAGGTTGCCTTCGCCATTCTCAAAGTCAATCGGGTTGACTTTGTGCGGCATGGTCGATGACCCCACCTCTCCCGCCTGCGCCGCCTGAATCAGATAGCCGTCACTGATGTAGCGCCAGTAGTCCTGGCAGAGGTCCAACAACAGCGTATTGAGGCGCTTAAGCGTGTCACAGAGAGTTGCCAGTGTGTCGTGCGGCTCGATCTGGGTGGTCACCAGGAGCGGCTCCAGATCGAGGGTACGGATAAATGCGCGACTAAAGGTTAGCCAGTCAACGTTCGGCATAGCGGCGGCATGTGCGGCGAATGTCCCGGTGGCGCCATTGAGTTTGCCCGTCAACTGTACCGCCGATAGATCAGCGGTAGCGCGTCGCAACCGGGACGCGAAGACGGCCATCTCTTTGCCGAAGGTAGTTGGGGTGGCGGACTGTCCATGCGTACGGCTCAACATGGGCGTTTCGGCCTCGCCAAAGGCCAGTTCACGCAGCACGCCGTGCAGTTCATTCAGGGTAGGCAGCAGCACCAGATCTCGTGCCTCACGCACCAGCAGCGCATAGGCCAGATTATTGACATCTTCGGAGGTCAGCGCAAAATGCACCGCCTCGGCCCAATCCTCCAGATTCAATCCGACAAGACGCTCACGCAACCAGTACTCCACAGCCTTCACATCGTGGTTCACCCGCCGGTCCCAGGCGGCAACCGCCTGCGCATCTTCCAGACTGAACTGGCGGTAGAGCGCGCGCAGCATCGCCTGCTGAGACGTGGTCAGCGGGGGCACAAACGTCAGGCTGGGTGTACGCGATAGGAAGATAAGATACTCCACCTCGACGCGCACCCGGTAGCGAAACAGCGCCGCCTCGCTAAAATAGGCGGCCAGCGCAGCCACATCCCGGCGGTAGCGCCCGTCCAGCGGCGCAATGGCATTCAACATAGTATCGGTTTCAGTCATAACATTGTCCTACTTACAGGACTTACGCGGCGAACGTGTGACCCAGGCATCGGTCCTGGTGGGCGGCTAATTGCGCCTGCGACAGCAAAGCATGTCCTGTTCCATCTTGCCGGAGGCGCAAAGTCTATCCACACGCGGGACTGCGTAACTCCTGCTACTGTATCAACGGATAGAGATAATCAGTAACGGTTCGTGTGCTGTGCCATCCCCGGATTCATACGCCGGCATCCTGGTACCTCTCTCAGAACCACACCAGTACTATCGTCATCGGTTTGTCTCTGGCATCTTGCGATAAGGTGTGATAATATACGCATCTGAAACAGGAAGATTTTGATTGATGATGGACTTCGGGATAACAGATTGTCACAGAACCGCACTTTCATAATCATATCACGTATCCTCGGTCCACTTGAGGAGCCTGTACTATGCTCCGTGAACGTGTTTCGCGCCGCGTTCGCGCAATGACATCGTCCGGTATTCGCCGCTTTTTCGATATTGCCGCGACTATGCCGGATGTGATTTCGCTTGGGGTGGGGGAGCCGGACTTTCTTACGCCTGCATCGATTCGTGCGGCAGGTCAACGATCAATTGATATTTTTACCGGCTATACGTCAAATTTTGGTCTGCTTGAATTACGGGTAGCGCTCGCCGAGCATCTTCAGCGGTTGTATGATGTAGGCTACGATCCGGAGCGCGAGTTGCTCATTACGGTAGGTGCCAGTGAAGCATTGCAGAATGCTGCCCTGGCGTTGCTGGACCCCGGCGATGAGGTGATTATCCCGGAGCCCTGTTTTGTCGCCTATGGTCCCTGTGTCGCTTTCTCCGGTGCGCGACCAGTGTATGTACCGACCAGTGCGGAGGAGTCCTTCCAGGTGACGGCCGAGGCGCTCGAGGCGGCGATTACGCCCAAAACCCGCGCCCTCCTGATTGGCTACCCCAGCAACCCGACCGGCGCGGTGATGACCCGCGAACGCATGCTGGATGTTGCGGCGGTGGCCGAACGCCACGACTTGATTGTCTTCTCCGATGAAATTTATGATCGCCTGGTCTATAATGTTGCCCATACCTGCTTTGCGGCGCTGCCTAATATGCAGGAGCGTACCGTGCTGATGGGTGGCTTCTCGAAAGCCTACGCCATGACGGGTTGGCGGCTCGGCTGGGTGGCGGCACCTGCCGATCTGACCCAGGCTATTGCCAAGATTCATCAGTATGCGATTATGTCCGCGCCGACGATGAGTCAGTATGCCGGGTTGGAAGCGATTCGCCACGGGGAAGCGAGTGTTAATGCAATGGTTGCCGAGTATGATCGTCGTCGCCAGGTCATTGTCAATGGCTTAAATACCATCGGGTTGCACACATTTGAGCCGCAAGGCGCATTCTATGCCTTCCCCCAGGTATCGCATCTGGGCCTGAGTAGTGAAGTGTTTGTCGAACGGTTGCTGCTGGAAGAGCAGGTCGCCGTCATTCCGGGTGATGCATTTGGACCAAGCGGGGCGGGCCATGTACGCGCCTGCTATGCAACCTCAATGGATAAGATTGAGGAAGCGTTGGAGCGTATCGAGCGCTTTGTACGAAAGATTTCCTAGTTCGCGGGACCGCTACCGGGTAGCGGGCATTCCAGGACTCCAGAGTCATGAATTGTATTGCGTTGTTCTTAAGATAACGGTGTACCTGTGTTCCAGCACCACGTAATAATCCAGGGAGGTAACCCCATGTCTGAACAAACTATCACATCAACATCCCCGACAGCAGCATCCGGCGAGCCGCAAAACCGTGTAAGTGGTGAGTTGCGCTGTGCGTTGACCGGGAAGCCCATCACTGCCGAGGAAGCCTACTGGGCTCCGCCGCTGGTTACGGCCAAAGAACTGATTGGCACCCTTGCCACAACCGCCGTACGCGCTCCGGGCAACCTGGGCCATATCCTGTTTGATGAGCAACCCAATGTGCCCTATGCACCTGAGGCACGCCAGCAACTAGGTTCGCGCCGGAGTGTCGAACAGCTTAAGCTGCTGCTCTTTGTGTTGCTGATTGCGGCAGTGATTTTTGCGCCGATCTACATGCTGGCGATGGGGTAATTCCTGCGCATCTCCCCAACATGTTGTTGTAGACAGAATGCAAAGCATCCTGCCCACGGGGACTATTCGTGAACAGGATGCTTTCTTGAGGTTAATTCCCCTGTGCCAGCCGTGTCTGTGCGATAAACTCCTGAATACCGTAAAATGCCGGGCGGCGTGACCAGTCGCCATGGACGATGCTGAAAGAGCCCTGTTCATGCAGCGGATCAAGGCCATTCTCGCGCTGGAGCACGCTAAAGTTCAGGTTCCAGAGAAATAAATTGCTGATCCAGGGGTACTGCTCATAAGAGCGCTGCATTGCTCCGACAATGTAGTCGCGCTGGATTTCGAATGGGATCTGGTTGCCGAACTCAAAGCCGGGGGTGCTGTTCTGCGTGGCCCAGCCAAACTCGGTGATCCAGACTTGATGATCGCCCAACCCGGCCTCCTCCATCAGGCGGCGGGAGTTCTCGACATGGCGGAAGTAAAAGGTCGGATCATCGGTCCAGCCGTCGGCGGGGCTGGGGTTGTCGGGCCAGAGCGTATCGGGCGGGTTGGCCGAGCCACCGGGATGGATCGCCTGCACATCAAAGTAGTCGCGGATCAAGCCATCCTTGTAGCTGTACATCGCCCGCAGATAGTCCTGGTCGGGGACAGCAATATCGGGGTTGTTCATCGCGGTGGAGGAGGGCGCACCGGCCACAACGATGATGCGCGGATCAACTGCCTTGATGCTGTTGTAGGCAGCGGCCAGCAGTTCAACATAGTGCCCGGCATCTTCCAGCGCCACCCGCCCGCCGTTTTCGTGGGCCAGGTTTTGCTCATTCCAGATCTCGACGGCATGAACACGCCCCTGGTAGCGCGCTGCCAGCGCCTCCACAAACCGCGCCAGGGTTGCCGGGTCCTGGGGCATCCCGTCGCTGCCGTCAGCGGTGTGCCAGGTCGGCGAGCGAACCACACTGATCAGCAATAGCATGCCCCGCGCATCTGTGGCGGCAACGATATTATCCAGATCACCCCAGAAGAACTGACCGCTACTATCCTCGATATCACGCCAGTGGATCTGCTGGCGAAACCACTCAAAGCCCGCCTCCTGGGCCGTGGCAAGCGCGGTGTAGCGGTCGGTGTAGTAGAGATGGCCGACGACGCCAAAGTTGAGCTGCGCCAGTTGTAGCGGATAGGGCAGGCCACCCGGTCCCTGCCGCACTACCGGCGTTGGCGTTGCGGCAAGCGGGGTCGGTGTGGCCGTTGGTTGGAGCGCCTGCGCTGTTGCGGTCATGTCCGGCGTCGGCGTGGGCGAGAGTACAATGGCGGCGGGTTCGGGTTTAGAGATGATCTGCGCCGTCGGCACCTGGGTTGCGGGCGCGGTCGCCTGGTTCGGGTTGGTACAGCCCGTCAGCGCCGACAGCAGGGAGCAGAGCAGCAGCAGGGCAAGCGAAGGTTGAACACGCATAGGAAACCTCATCATCACATGGAGAGTGCCGGCAAGGGCACAGCGGATCGTCTATGCATGCAAACGATCCGGTTGCGTAGCTTCGCCTGAACAAGAGATGATGAGCAGATGACAACACGCGGGGAGATGTTACACCAGTCGCACAACCAGCGCGATCACGATCAGCAGCAGCAGCACGCCCAGCACCACCGCCAGGATCACCCGCTCCGGGTTGAGCAGGGTCCAGTCGCCCAGGATCTCATGATCGAAGCCGATCAGATAGAGCGTGTGGGTTGTATCATTCAGTTGATAATCCACCTCGGTAATCGGCGTGCCCCGAATGCACAACTCGGCTTCGACCAGCCGTGTATCATCGCCTGCGTCAGCGATAGCACTGCGTAACAATTCGCCCAGCGGCGCAACACTGTGCCAGCGCCCCTCATACAGGTTGATCGGCGCATCGTAGACCAACTCAAGCCGCCGTTTGATTGCCGGGCCGGGCAACCCTTCCAGGTCGTCGGTATTTTCCCATGCCCGCCCCCGGCGCGACCAGGTGAACACCTGTTCCTCAACCAGATTGCTGCTGCCCTGACATGCAACGCAGGTCTGTCGGCCATAACCCCGGCATTCCGGGCAAGGCTGCGTGATCGACTCCTCGCCGGAGCCGCCATCGGGGTTGCGAACGCGGCGCATCTTTTCCACCGTGCCTTTTGCCTCACAGGTCGGGCAGACTACCCGGCCGACGCCCTGGCACTCCGGGCATGTCAGCACCCGTGTTGAGTTGGGTAGCACCATCTCCTGCGGCGGGACCGGCGTGAAAGGGGGCATGTCGGGCACAGCCGTGTCCCACAGATCAGGCATGGGCAGTGTGGCGGAACGCTCATTCTCCTGCTGTGGTTGGCGGCGCGGTTCGGGCGGGGTACGTGTTTCGTAGAGTGTGCGCAACTCGTAAAAATAGATGTTGTAGCTGACAATCTGATCCGGCTGGAGCAGTTGCCCCAGGGCCGTGCGCCGAAACCGGCCGTCGCGGCTCCAGCGGTTGAGTATGCGGCGCAGAACATTGGCCCGGTGCAGGTCATCGGCGCGCTTGCGGCTACGGGCAACAAAGTCCGGATCGAGCATCTCCCCCAGTACCGTCTCGAGCGGATTCTCCAGCCACTCGGCGGCAGGTGCCCAGCGCGACTCCTCCATGTCGTCGGTAGCAAGATCGATCTGGGTGCGCAGCGACTGGCGCAGTGCAGTAGCGGCGGCTGTGGCATTGGGAAAACGTATAGCAGGCTCAAGCGCCAGCATGCGTCCGACAACATGATCAACCTGCTCCAACGCCGGGTTGTGCGCAACCAGTGAGGGGCGTTCCAACTCCGGTGGAGGCGGCAGTTCGCCGCTGAACATATGGTAGAGTACCGCGCCCAGGCCATAAATATCCAGCGCGGCGGTAGCGTCGTCCTGGTCAAGGCGTTGTTCCGGCGCAGAGTAGGGGGTAAGATAGTCGGCCTCGTCAATACTGCTCAAGTCGGGGGTATCGGGGCCGGCGGCCAGGCTCAGGTTGGTCAGGTAGGCCACACCCTGCGGTGTCACCAGGATGTTGGCCGGCTGCACATCCCGGTGAATGACATTGTTCTCATGTAGGTAATCAAGCACCGTGGCAATCTGCGTGGTGATGCGCAGCGCCGGCAGTGGCTCAACCGGCCCCTCCTCCAGCAGCGCTTCGAGGGAACGTGCATTCAGCATCGGTGTCACCAGGTAGTCACCGAAGTGATCATCATGGCCGGCATCGATGACCGGGAGCAGGTTGGGATGGCTCAGGCGCGCGGCGAGGCGGGCCGCCAGTTGAAACCGGCTGACCGAGATCCAGTCGGTGCGGCGCAGGATATGGATATGCACCGGGCGATCCAACCCCAGATGCGTCGCGCTGTAGATCGTCGCAAGTTCGCCCTGGCCGATGCGCTCGTGCAACTTATAGTTGCGCAGCTCATCGCCAACGCTTCGCGCCGTCCGGGAGTGGGTAGCACGCGTTTGCGTTCTGGATGCGGACATGGCGGGTGATCCCTACTCAGGTTGCTGGTATAATACGCACAAGTATACCACAGAGCCACCCCGCCCGACACGGACGGGTAACAGTCAATTGTAGAACAAGTGGGTGATTCCGGCAAGGGCCATTTCAGGTAGTTAGGGCTCCGTCAATGTCAGTGATAGTGACCAGCGTGCTGAGGGAGTCGGCAGCAGGACGGGAGCGTGAAACCGTCGGAAGGCGGCACGATGTGTATAGTTCGGGACGTTGACGGAGCCCTATCAGGTGACCACATCATATCAGGAGAATACGTACCGAGGAACAGAAATTCATAGGGATAGGAGCCCCCGGCATCAGCATGTATCGGTGGGGTATATCGGTTAGTGTGAACCTAAATCTCGGACGCGCGGCATATCATTTACGCCTACCCCTCGCGCGTGGACAGCGTAAAATAGAACGTCGAGCCTTGATCCGGCTGCGACTCGACCCAGATGTGGCCCCGGTGACGCTCGACGATCTTCTTGCAGATTGCCAGACCAATGCCCGTACCGGGATAGCTGCCCCGGCCATGCAGCCGCTGGAAGATCTCGAAGATGCGGTTGACATACTCCGGATCGATGCCAATTCCGTTATCGCGGATTGCGAAGAGCCACTCCTGCTCCCGGCGTTCGGCCGAGATGTGAACGCGCAGCGGATCCTCCCGCCGGAACTTGATGGCATTCCCCACCAGGTTCTGGAGTAGTTGCCCAATCTGCAATCCATCGGCATACAGCGTCGGCAGCGGATCACGGGTAATCGTGGCGCCACTCTCCTCAATCGCCACCTTCAGATTGGTCAGTGTCTGATCAGCCAGCGCCTCAAAATCGGTGGGGGTAAACTCGCGGCCGCGGGCATCCACACGGGAATATTCCAACAGGTCATTGATCAACTGCTGCATGCGTACCGCGCCATCAACTGCGTAGTCGATAAACTTATCGGCATCATCGTCCAGGCGACCTTTGTAGCGCTTTTCCAGGAGACGCATATAGCTGGCAACCATGCGTAGCGGCTCTTGCAGATCGTGCGAGGCAATATAGGCAAACTGCTCCAACTCAGCGTTAGAGCGCTTTAGCTCGGCGGTGCGTTCCTGGACCCGCTGTTCGAGGTCGGCATTCAGTTGGCGGATATGCTCCTCGGCACGCTTCCGGTCCGTGATATCGCGCAGTGACGCCACATAGCCTACTTCGCCGCCCCAGCTAATCTCGACCACCCGCATTTCGGCGACCACGATTTTTCCATGCCGACGGACAATATCAAGCTCGGTGGTTTCCCCCACAACTACCGGAAAACCAAACATCTCGCCGATAAAACTCTCGGCATTCCGGCCAAAAAGCATCTCCGCCGCCGGGTTGACATAGCGCACAATCCCATCTTCATTCACGACAATGATGCCGTCGGCACTCTTCTCAACCAGTTTATAGAAGCGCGCTTCGCTCGACTGCAGATCCCGGGTAGATTGGGCCAACTCCGTACGCATCCGCTGGCGCTCCACCGCATGCCGCAACGCCAGCGTCAACGAGGTAGTATCCAGTTCCGTTTTCGCCAGATAGCCCTGCGCACCCTCCTGCAATGCCCGGGTTGCCAGATGCTCATCATCAAGTTCCGACAGAACCACAATCGGGATGTCCGGTGCTTGCGTCTGCAAGCGGGTTAATGGTTCAAACCCCGGGTTATCGGATGGGGTAAAGGCAAACAGGATTACCGCAAACGGCATCTGACTGAGGCGCTGCAACCCGGTGGTGAGATCGACAACATGGACCAGGTCAAACTGGGCTTTACTGGCTTGCGCCAGCGCCATATGTATTGCCTGGGCATCATCGGCGCTATCGTCAATCAGCAAGACCGGCGTAGCTACTGATGCTGACTGCTGAGTTTCGGGCTGGTGTGTCATGACTGGTTTCACTTTGTGCAATCTCTCGTCGGCAAACTGGAGAGAATCGACCCATACACCCACACATACGATTTCCCACAAACGATAGTAATTAAAACCCGGTATCACCCGGCAACCGTGCGAAGCAACTCCTGGTTATCCGTAGTGTGTAATAGGTAGTTACATCTCCTTGCCATCCTCTTCATCTTCGGTAAACAGGCTGTTAATGCGATCCATCTCGGCTGGCGCAACATGCACAAAGTTACCCGACAAAATACCGGAGATATTACGGAAGGGTTTGCCGATATGCATCCCACCGCCATCGATTATAAATTCACGGATCTCTTTATCGTGCATCGAACCGCGCATCTTCAGCACGGTAATGCCCCGGCGCATTTCGCCATAAATCTCAACATACCGCAGCAGAATAATCGAGTCGGTGGTGGTTGAAATATGCGCCTCGGTAATTGATGTACCCCCCAGCAACGTCGGGGTGGTTGAGGTAAACAACCCGGCCAGCTCCCGATGTTTGATGAACGAGGTCAGGCTGATCACAAACTCGCGGAAGCCTTTCATGGTCGAGACCCGTTCCAGCGCTGAGAGGCTGTCCACCGCCACTCGATTGGGCTCAAACTCCTCAATCGTCTGCTTCATGCGGATAAGGTGATCCTCAATGCCGGTGGTTTCGGGGTACTCACAGACCACCCGGAGCTTGCCCTCACGCTCCATCTGCTCAAAGTCCACGCCCCACCCGACCGCATTGCGGAAGAGTTGCTCGCGGCTCTCTTCAAAGGCAAAGAGCAGACAGCGCTCGTCATTCATTGCGCCTCCGGCCATAAAACTGGTCACCATCAGCGTTTTGCCAGTTCCGGTGGCACCGGACACCAGCACTACCGAGTCACGGAAAAAGCCCCCGCCGCACATCTGGTCCAACTCACGGTTGCCCGAGGTAATACGAATATCAGTCGATTTCTGCTTGAGTTCAATTGCCGAGAGAGGAATGATAACGAGTCCTTGATCGGGCATAATGGTAAAGGGAAACTCACCCTTCTGATGGTTTGTGCCACGAAACTTAAGAATCTCAACGGTGCGTCGGCGTTTCTCATCTTCCATCACATTTCGCAAAATGACCACATTGTCGGCCACAAACTCTTCAAAGCCATAGCGCGCAATATCGCCATACTCCTCGGTACGCTCGGCGGTAATCACTGCCGTGACACCCATCGCCTTGAGTGCGGAGACCACGCGAAAAAGTTCGCGGCGCAGGGTATTATTATCGGTAAACTGCGTGAAAATCGCGCCCAGGGAGTCCAGCGAAACCCGCCGGGCATCGACCCGGCGTACGGCATTTTCAATGCGTGCCAGCAAGGCCCCCAGATCATATTCACCAATCACAATTGGCTCAGTTCCCGGTTGGGGCGACGCATCAACGAAAGCCCATTTGCCCTCTTTTTCCCACTGCTGAATATCCCAGCCAAAACCCAGCATATTTCGGCGGATATCATTGGTTCCTTCTTCGAAGGTCACAAAAACGCCGCCCTCATTGCCCTGACGAATCCCCTCAGCCAGGAACTGGCTGGCAAAGACAGTTTTCGCGCTACCGGCCGTACCTGAGATCAAGGTGGTACGGCCGCATGGTAGACCGCCCAGCGATATTAATTCAAAGCCAGGAATATGTGTTGGCAGCTTCTCAATATGGTTTTTCTCTCTCTTATCAAGGGTCATTTATTACTCCTGACCTACAACAACAGTACAAGTTAGGTAGAACGACGCAACTCCAGACCCAAGAGCACCTTCTCGGTATCGGAGAGATCACCAATGATCCGTCGCAGTGGCGGCGGTAACTCCTTAATCAGCGTTGGCGTCGCCAGGATTTTCTCATCCTCGGCCAGTTGGGGACGCTCCAGAACATCGATAATTACCATCTGGTACTGTCCGTCCAATTCATCCTCGCAGATGCGGCGCAAGTTTTCAATGGCGCGTTCCGATTTTGGCGTCTGTCCGGTAATATACAACCTGAGAATATACTTATTCATGCCCCTCCTCCTTCCTGGTTTTCTTCTTGGGAACTGTCGGGGCCCGCGTACTGATACCCAGGGCATAATTGCGGTAGTACGACACCAGATATCCCATAAGTTCAAGGACCATCAAGCGACCTTCTTCAACATACGCCTGTACTTTTTGCGGGGCAGCATTTGTCGTTTTCCGTTTCAGTGCCGTACTATGCATCTTGACCACATCGCGCGGGCTGGCTTTGAGGAAGCCTAACTGCTCGGCAATCAAGCGTAAATCCTCGGATAATTCATAATCGACCTTGTAAGTCCGTTGTTCCAGCGCAATATCCAGCAGATTGCCGTAGCGCTGCACCAGTTCGTTAAAGAGATCCGGCAGCGACTCACGCAGAGGAGTGGCCCCAAACAGGCGCGAGGTCACAGTGGTATTCACCGGCTGCGATAGATGTTCCAGCGAGCGAAACTCGCGCTCATGCTGCTCATCGCGCCGCGCCTGTTCCAACTCTACCTGCATCCGGTGCCGTTCAATGGCGTAGCGGATTGAACGGATGAGCAGCGTTGTATGGATCGCCTCTTTCACAAGATAATCCTGTGCGCCCATCTGTACCAGTTTGATGGCAAAGTTCTCATCCTCGACATCGGTCATGACAATAACCGGCACATCGGGAGCCTGCTCATGTATTTTAACAAACGGTTCAATATGCTGGCTGTCAGGCAGTTGCAGATCGAGTAACGCCAGGTCAAAGGCGTGATCCGCCAGATGCTGAAGCGCTGTGTGCAGATCTTCGGCAATTGTGACTGCAAAGTGGAGATGCGTGGTTTCTTCTCCCCCCGCAAGCATAGACTCCAGACGTTGCACATCCCCTGGATCGTTTTCGATCAACAGAATAGACACGGTAGAATTGGATTTCATCATGGTTAAAATAGTAATATGACTTTGCTGTCTAATAATTAAATAGAATTCATGCGCGATCGCAAGTGTGAATTTACTGGGATAGTAAAATAAAATGTAGCTCCTTGTCCGGATTCTCCTTTTACCCAGATATGCCCACCGTGTCGCTCAATAATCTTTTTGCAGATCGATAACCCGATCCCGGTACCAAGATACTGTTCCCGCCCATGTAACCGCTGAAAAATAACAAAAATACGCTCGGCATACTCTGGATCAAGCCCGATGCCATTATCGCTAACCGAGAAAACCCACTCATCACCCTTGCGTTCGGCGGAAACATGAATATGGAGTGGTACCGTACTCCGAAATTTTATTGCATTTCCTAGTAAGTTCTGAAATACCTGCCCTAACTGGGCCGGATCGGCTATGACCATCGGCAGGGGATCACGCGTGATTTCCGCGTTGCTTTCGCCCAATGCTGCCTGTAAATCAAGCAGTGTCTGTTCAAAGATAGCTTCACAATCCGTTGGTTCAAACTCCCGTCCCCGGATCCCTACCCGCGCATAGGTCAGCAGATCATTGATCAACTGCTGCATGCGCAGGACACCGTCAACTGCGTACTCGATAAACTCATCGGCATCGCTATCCAGTTTTCCCTGGTAGCGCCGCGCCAGTAACTGGGTATAACTGGCAACCATCCGCAAGGGCTCTTGCAGATCATGGGAGGCAACATAGGCAAACTGCTCCAGTTCGGAGTTCGAGCGGGCCAGTTCCTCCAATCGGTGTGCCAGTTCTTCTTCAACGCGCTTTCGTCGGGTAATATCCTGGATCTGGACGACCGCATAGAGCGGTTGTTTCCGAATGTTGCGTACCAGGGAGGCACTGCTCTGTACCCAGATCTCCTGCCCCAACTTATGGATGTAACGCTTTTCAAGATGGTAATAGTTTGTTTCACCCGCCAGCAGATGATAAAACAGTCCCAGATCCGTCTGCAAATCGTCGGGATGCGTAATATCCTGAAAACTCATTGCCAGCAGTTCATCGCGCCCATAACCGACGATCTCACATACGGCATCATTCACTTCCATCCAGCGACCATCGGTGGCAACCATCGCCATCCCAATCGCAGCATGATCAAATGCGCCCCGGAAACGCGCTTCACTCTCGCGCAGCGCCTCTTCCGCCGACTTGCGTTCAATCGCATAGCGAATCACTCGTGCAATGATGCGCCCATCAACCTGGCCCTTGACCAGATAGTCCTGCGCACCCTGACGCACTGCTTCCAGCGCGATGGTTTCATCATCCAGACCACTCAACACTACCGCCGGCAGGGCCGGGGCATGGGTGTTGACGGCAATAAAAGTATCTAACCCGTGGCTGTCCGGCAACGACAGATCCAGCAACACGACATCGATGCCTCCCAGGGCCAGGCGCTCGAGTCCGGTTTGTAGACGTTCGACCCACTCCAGGGTATAGACGTACGACTTTTCTTCGGAGAGCAATTCCTGGAGCAGATCGGCATCGCCGGGATCATCCTCGATCAGGAGCATTCTGACTGGTTGCATAGCTACATCATATCATATATTACTCTGATGGCAGTTTGACGACAGTAAACCAGAAGTCCTCAATAGAGCGCACAACTTTGGAGAACTCCTCAAACCCGACCGGCTTGGTCACATAGCAGTTGCCGCCCAGTCCATAGATATCGAGGATATCGGCATTTGCCTGTGAGGTGGTCAGGATTACGACTGGAATTGTCCGCAAAACCGGGTCGTTCTTTAACACCCGCAGCACTTCACGCCCGTCTTTTCGGGGTAGATGCAGATCGAGCAGGATCAGATCAGGGCGCACGGCATCGGTGTACGGCTCCGCCTTATGTAAATAGTTGATGGCTGCTTCGCCATCTTCAACGATGGTGAGGTTAACCATCATTTTCGCTTCTTTTAGTGCCTCGCGGGTCAGATCGGCATCGCCGGGATCATCTTCAACCAGGAGTACATCAAATGGTTTTCCCAACATCCCCTCGCACCTTGATTAGTATGAACATACCAATGTTCATGAATATAACGTACGCGGTCGGTTCTAACCCGGTCAGTTGCCTGGATGAACGACCCGACTCGCCGGCGGCAGCATAGTGCTTGTTTCCGTCTTTCCAAACTTTTTAACCGGAGGCCGAAAAGTTCGGAAGAAAGCTGTCCTGTGCCCCCCTACCGGCGGCAAAATCCCCACCGCTGGATGGACCCGCGTACATTGTGTTATTGCGAAAGCTCGTTTTCTAGTCCGCCGGGAGCGTAAAATAAAACGTTGAACCCTGCTCTGGCTGCGATTCCATCCAGATCTGCCCGCCATGCCGTTCTACAATTTTCTTACAGATTGCCAGACCGATTCCCGTCCCCGGATATTCGGTGCGCGTATGCAACCGCTGAAACACCACAAAGATACGTTCGGCATGTTCAGGGTCAACCCCAATACCGTTATCGTGTACCGCGATGATCCACTCATCAGCGCGGCGCTCAGCGGAAATATGAACCCGGGGTGGCGCAGTTCCATGAAATTTGATGGCATTGGTAATCAGGTTTTGCAGCAACTGCGCAATATGCCGGGGATTGCCCATCACCACCGGCAGTTCATCGCAGGTGATCTCGGCCTGACTATCCCGGATTGTCCGTGCGAGATCGTTGAAGATCCCTTCCATGATGTGCGCAAGTTCAACTTTTTCCAGGGTCAGATCGGTTGTCCGACCCACCCGCGAGTAGGTCAGCAGGTCGTTGATCAACTGCTGCATACGGGTTGCGCCATCAACGATGTAGCCGATAAACTTATCGGCACTGGGATCGAGTTTCCCCTGGTAGCGCCGCGCCAGTAACTCTGTATAACTGGCTATCTTGCGCAACGGCTCCTGGAGATCATGTGAGGCGATATAGGCGAACTGCTCCAATTCGGCATTGGAGTGTGCCAGTTCGGCTACCCGGCGTGCGAGTTCTTGCCGGGCATGTTTATGCTGTGTAATATTCTGGGCCTGTACCACCGCATATAGGGGCTGATTCTGTTCATCACACACCAGCGCAACGCTTAACAATACCCAGACGATATGCCCCTGCCGGTGAATATAGCGCTTTTCCAGGTGAAAGTAGAGCGACTCGCCTGCAAGTAACGCGCGCATATGGCCGACGCTGGGATCAAGGTCATCAGGATGGGTAATCGACTGAAATTCCATTGTCAACAACTCGGCCTCGGAATAGCCGACAAGCTCACAAAAGGCCGGGTTCACCTTGAGCCAGCGCCCATTTGGCGAGACCAGGGTCATCCCGATGGAGGCATAATCGAAGGCCCGGTGGAAGCGCTCTTCGCTCTCGCGCAGGGCCAACTCGGCATATTTCCAGTCGGTGACATCATACCCTTCCAGAATCAGCGTGGTAATCTGCCCGGCGGCATCGTGGAGCGGTTTAACCGAGAAGTCGAAGATCCGCAGGTCGCCGGCTCCCACCGGCATATCAACCTCGCACTGGGCCGGTGTCCCCTGGGCAGCCTGACGAATTGTAGCCCTGAGGCGTTGCTGTACCTCGGGCGAATGGCTCCACCAGGGCGTCTCCCAGAAGGGACGATTGAGCATTTCAGCATGGGGAAGCGCATAAAAACTTAGCGCTGTCTGGTTAATCTCCAGTAGCGTGCCGTCAGAATTGAGTAGACCGATAAACTGGAGCGACTGATCGAACATTGTGCGAAAGCGCTGTTCGCGCTCGCGGAGACTCCTCTCGGCCTGTTTGCGGTCCGTGATATCCTGTATCTGGACAAATAGCGCCTGGGGGTCGCCGCGCGTATCGCGGATGAGCGCCACACTCATCAGGGTCCAGATTGGATGCCCCAGTTTATGCAAAAAGCGCTGTTCCAGATGCTGCGTTTGCGTATGGACCTCATTTGCCGAGAGTTGCCGGATGGCCTCGTTACTCCGGCTCCAATCGTCGGGATGCGTGAGTGTTTGTAAGGTTGCCGAGAGTAGTTCGTGTTCGGCATAGCCGACGGTCCCGCACAGGGCGCAGTTGACCCGCAGCAGTCGGCCATCAAGCGCCACCAGCGCCGCGCCAATTGCTGCACAGTCAAACATACTCCGGAAGACTATATCGCCCTCAGGCGGTACCATTTCGGAATATTCGTGTCTGGAATGCCATCCTGCAATTCCTGTATCCATCGGTTTGTTTGCCTTCTGTTGAACGAACCCGCTACCTGCACCTGATGCATTGTTCCACAAAGCGGAGTTACCGGAGATACTGCGGAGAGTATTCCTGGCCTGCGCGCGTTATGTTACCCGTACGCGCAGTTTATCACCAAGCGCACTAAAATGACTGATCCAGATCTGTGCGTCTTCGTTCCCACGTTCGGCCTTCTTTAGGAATGTGGGATAGAATGTTTGCAACATGCCATAGTAGATATTCTGCGTTTGCCAGAGATTGACCTCAAACGGCAGTGTGCGTGCCAGATTGACCGCTGCTTCGAGACCCTGGAGCATATCCAGGTCAGTCGGTTCTTCAAAGAACTGTCCCATCTTCTGCTCAATTGTATGCTGGATGGTGTATCCCAGCATCTCGGTATCGAGCACAACCTTGACCACGCGCGCCTCTTCCAGCAAGATGCGAATACGCTCGAAGTCTAGATCATCTTCGGCGAGGGCGCGCCGCAGGTGGCTGTTAAGCGCAAACTCGGCTGCTGTGCGGAAGGCCTTGATCGGTGGGGTTCCCAGGTCCGACAGAAACCGCATCAGCGGTACATTCTGCTCATAAAGCTGCCGATAGACCGCTTCGGCCTGCTCCAGCGTGGAGTCCAGGATCAGGTTCAGGATCTTGCGCTGCTCATCGCGGAAGAGCGACTTGAGCGAATAGGTCAGATCCAGAAAATGCTTATCCAGCAACCGGATTACCTCGGGCAGATCGGCGCGCTCAAACGCCGCGGTCACCTCATCAACCATGTCCTGAAACGCCGCTTCACCCTGAAATTCGCGCACGCCGCCGGTCAAGTTGTGATCGCCGAAATGCAACACGCCGAAGGTCAGCAGCGCCGACTCGCCGGTAACATCCGATGTCACCTGCGCCTTGCCGATGGCGAGCTTGGGCCGCCCGGCCTCAATAATCTGCATCTCCTGATGGTCGATCCGGTAGCTATAAATGCGGGTGTCGTCCTCGCTGTAGGGCTCAAACAGCGAACTGACGGCGAAGTGCGCCGCAACCTTATGCAGATCCGTTACCGAGGGACGCACAAACCGCTCGTAGATCTGGCGGCCGTCCTGGTAATCCAGAATATTACTTTTCGCCTGCTCAACCAGATCCAGGAAGGTCGCTTCAACCTGAGTGTCAAACAACTCCTCTGCCAGTTGGATCACCCGCCCGGCATACTGGATCACCTGGACCGTCTCAATGCCGGAGAGTTCGTCAAAGAACCAGCCACAACTGGTATACATCAGCATGGCATAGCGCTGCAATTCCAGCAGTTTGAGCGCAGTGACCCGCTCAATCGCATTGAGCGAATGGGTGGCATGTTGTTCCAGGAAGCGGCTTACACTCTCCGCCGAGCGATCCAGGATGACTGAAATATAGTCATTGCGCGCGGCCCAGGGATCTTTGAAGAGTTCCGCGCCCTGCCGTTCAAACAGCGGAGCCAACGTATCGCGCAGCCAGTCTAATGCTGCCCGCAGTGGTGCGCGCCACTCCTGGTTCCAGTCACCATGCCCGCCCGAGTTACAGCCACAATTCCCACGCCAGCGCTCGACACCATGAAAACAGCTCCAGGAGGTGTTTTCCAGAATATCGACCTCATAGACCGGCGGGTGTTTCTCCAGATACTCGCCATAGATTGTAATCTTCGCCAGGTTATTCGTTTCGATATAGTGCAGCGCATAGCCCAGCGCCATCTCGCCAAAGCGATGGTGATGGCCGTAGGTTTCGCCGTCGGTGGCAATATGCACCATCTGCGGCCAGGAGCGCTCATCATAGAAGGCTCCGGTGAGCCGGTGCGCCAGGCGCTCGCCGCTCGACAGCAACTGCTCAAAGGCAACCGCCTGTGACACCGGACCATCATAGAAGAAGAGCGCAATCGTCCGGCCGGAGGGCAAGCGCTGCTCGTAGGCCATCGTCGGATCGATCCGCCCGCCGGTGACATCGGCCCAGTCGTTGACATTCGCATTTTCTACCGTAGCATCACCATTCTCGCCGTTTTTTGGGCGGACACGCCGCCCCTGGTAAGGCGAGAGCACGGTAAACTTGATCCCGTGATCGACCAGGATCTCCAGCGTCTCCAGATCCACGGCGGTTTCAGCCAACCAGATGCCTTCGGGCTTACGCTCAAAGCGCGACTCAAAATCGCGCACACCCCAGATCACCTGCGTACACTTATCGCGGCTGTTTGCCAGCGGCATAATCATATGATTATAGACCTGAGCCAGCGCTGACCCATGACCGGAGAAGTATTGCTGGCTTTCCCGGTCGGCGGACAGGATCGAACGATAGGCCGACGGCGCTTTCTGCTCCATCCAGGAGAGCAGAGTCGGGCCAAAGTTAAAGCTAATCCTGGCGTAGTTATTGACAATTTGCGTAATCCGATTTTTGCCGTCCAGGATGCGCGATACGCCGTTTGTCGCGTAACACTCCGCCGTGATCCGCTCATTCCAATCGTGGAAGGGATAGGCCGAGTCCTGAACTTCGATCTCCTCCAGCCAGGGATTTTCGCGTGGTGGTTGATAGAAATGGCCGTGAATACAAATATAACGCTCCATAGGTATCGCTTTGTCTCCTGCTGCTGGTATTGTCCCCAGTCCTGACGCCGATTGCTCCTGCAAGCCGCTGGAAGGAATGCCACCAACCGATTATCCATCATCCTGACCGAGCCGACGGCTTCCCGTGCTCCGCCAGGATCAGGCAGCAGAGGGGCCACAACTTCACTCGATCAGACTATCGATGTTACGATGTACCGATAGATGCGAGTTACGTTTTGGGCAATTTTACGACCGTCATCCAGAACACTTCAATGGCCTGCATCACCTGGGTAAACTGATCCAGGTCAACCGGCTTGGTAATATAGCAGTTGGCATTGAGATCATACGCTTTCAGAATATCCTCTTCGGCGCGTGAGGTCGTCAGCACGACCACCGGAATACGCTTGAGCATATCGTCAGCCTTAATCTCTTTCAGCACCTGCCGCCCATCTTTGCGGGGGAGGTTCAGATCAAGCAGGATCAGGTCAGGACGCGGCGCGGCCACGTACTGCCCCTGCCGCCGCAGAAACTCCATCGCCTCAACCCCATCGCGTACCACACTCAACCGGTTGGGCACGTCAGCATCTTTCAAGGCCTCCATGGTCAAACGCACATCCCCGGGATTATCTTCAACGAGGAGAATCTTTAACACCTGGTTGTGATCTCCGACAGACATTTCGTGTTGCCTCCTTGGCAGAGATTGTATAGGAGAAGGTCGAACCCCGTGTCCGGATTCGATGATATCTCAAATCTGCCTACCGTGCCATAGTGCAGGGCGACAGGTATGCCACTGTCGGTGCGAGGATACCATGCAGCCAGGAACGCGCACCACTATCACATCATTGCGAGATGCCCCGGAAGGTTTAGCCTGTAGCAACCGGATAAGCAAGCAGCGAAGGGCATTGACAGCGGGTTTGCATTATAATGCCGGAATCTTTTTATGAGGTAAATGGTATCACAGAACTGAAGCGCCGACAAGCACCTTACCATGTCATGTCGTATAACTATAAGTAAAAGCCGGTAATGCGGGGATTATGGTCCCGCACTCCGGGCAAATACGCGGGAGCCATGCTCCCGCGCACCCGAATCTCCTTCCAACCTCTTGACTTTATCCATTCTCTACCGTGTTCGTATTCTGCAAAAATACGACGGACAGCGGCGGCAGTGTAATCAGGACCGAGTCCGGCCGCCCATGGAACGGCATCCCGGTCGTCATGACCCCACCCATATTGCCATGACCGCTCCCACTGTAATTGACCGCATCACTATTGAGCGCCTCGCGCCAGTAGCCCTCACGCGGCACTCCTACCCGATAGCTGTATTGTGGCACGGGGGTACAATTATACACGACAAGCACAAGGTTGTCCGTTGATTTGCCGCGCCGAATAAAACTGTAGACGCTATGTTCGGTATCATTCGCATCAACCCACTCAAACCCGGCGGCGCTGTTGTCATACTCGTAGAGAGCCGGTTCGCTGCGGTAGAACCGGTTGAGATCGGCGACCCACTGCTGGATGCCGCTGTGCAGGGGATAGTGCGTGAGGTGCCAGTCCAGGCCGGCATCGTGGTTCCACTCATGCCACTGTCCAAACTCGCCCCCCATAAACACCAGCTTCTTGCCGGGTTGACCATACATAAAGCCAAACAAGAGCCGCAGGTTGGCAAACCGTTGCCACTCATCGCCCGGCATTTTGCCGATCAGCGACTGCTTGCCATAGACAACTTCGTCGTGGGAGAGCGGAAGCATATAATTCTCGGTGAATGCATAGAGGAGGCGGAAGGTAATCTCATTGTGATGATACTTCCGAAAAATGGAGTCGCGCGACATGTAGTTCAGCGTGTCGTGCATCCAGCCCATGTCCCACTTCATCCCAAATCCCAGGCCGCCCAGGTAGGTCGGGCGCGACACCATCGGCCAGGAGGTAGACTCCTCGGCAATGGTCTGGACATCGGGATAGTTTTTGTAGACCTCCTGGTTGAGAATCCGCAGAAGCTCAACCGCCTCCAGGTTTTCATTCCCGCCATACTTGTTCGGCACCCACTCCCCCGGCTTGCGCGCATAATCCAGGTAGAGCATCGAGGCCACGCCATCAACCCGCAGACCATCGATATGATACTTATCCAGCCAGAAGAGCGCGCTACTGATCAGCAGGCAGCGCACCTCATTGCGACCATAGTTAAAGATCGCGCTGTTCCACTCGGGATGATAGCCCTGGCGCGGGTCGGAATGCTCGAACAGGAATGTTCCGTCGAAATAGCCCAGTCCATGCTCATCTTTAGGAAAGTGCGACGGTACCCAGTCAAGGATCACGCCAATGTTATGCTGGTGCAGGTAGTCAATCAGGTACATAAAATCCTGCGGTGTACCATAGCGACTCGTCGGCGCAAAGAAACTCACTACCTGATAGCCCCAGGAGCCATAGAAGGGATGCTCCATCACCGGCAGAAACTCAACATGGGTAAAGCCCATCCGCTGTAGATACTCGGTCAGGCGGGGAGCCAGTTCGCGGTAGGTCAAAAAACGATTACTCTCCTCACCCCACATCCACGAACCCAGGTGCATTTCATAGATCGAAAGCGGATCGTCCAGGTTGTTCCGGTCGTGGCGCTGCTCCATCCAGGCGCGATCACCCCAGGCATAATTATTGACATCGCAGACAACCGAGGCAGTTTCGGGCGGCGTTTCCCGCAGCATTGCAAACGGGTCGGCCTTATCCACCCGATAGTTGTTGTACCGGGAAATAATGTGATACTTGTAAACTGCACCGGGCTCAATGCCGGGCAGGAAGCCCTCCCAGATGCCCGAGTCGGCCCGCCGTTCCAGTGGATGGCTGGTCTTATCCCAGTTGTTAAAATCCCCAATGACATAGACCCGCTGCGCATTGGGCGCCCAGACTGCGAAGTAGGTGCCCGTCACCCCGTCAACCGTTAGCGGGTGCGCCCCCAGTTTGTCATAGAGGCGAAAATGCGAACCCTCGTTAAAGATAAAAATATCTGCTTCCGTCAGCAGCGTGACATCTTTTCTTTCGGTGTCCTGTGGCGACTGTGTCATTATTCCCTGTTTCCTCTCTCACTTACACACGTTACGCGGCTCGTTCTCAACCAGGCGTTTGTCTGAATGACCGGCCCATTCGCCTTGCGGCAGCGGCGTATAACCCCAGATCTCAGTTCTCGGTTCTTCGCTCGCGGTTCTCAGAGACTGTCTGAAACGGTGGTTCGCGGCGGTCCTACGGCATGCGGGGTGCCCTGCGCCACCGGACCGCGCCCCTGGCGTCCCGGCGTTAGCCGGTTCCGGCCACACCCCGGCTGACGCCGGGACGCCCGCGCCGGGGCCGTCGCCCCATGACCAACCCGTTTCAGACAGTCTCTAACAATCAGGAACCGCGAACCAGCGGCTATACAAAACATACACTTCAGCCTGGCATATAGCCCCGGTTCGCAGTTCTCGGTGCTTCGCTCGCGGTTCTCAGTTCTTTCTAGCCCTGCTTCGGCGCTGTTTCCAGGATCTGCAGAATACCCTGGATCGGGATGCGCACCCAGTCGGGCCGGTTGTTAAGTTCATAGCCCAGTTCGTAGACCGCTTTCTCCAGCAGGTAGGCATTCAGCAGCACCGCAAACTCCTCGCGGGACTGCGGTAGGAACGCGGCATCGCTGGTCGTCTCCCGGTAAGCCTTCAGGAAGACCGCGCTGACCCAGAGATACCAGTAGTTGGCCCACGGGTCCAGGCGGGCAAAGTCGGCCTCCCGGATGCCGGTACCGGGCGTCTGGCGGAACAGCGCCGCATACGCGGCATAGTGGAACGACCGCAGCATCCCGGCGACATCGCGCAGCGGGGAGCGCTTGATGCGCCGCTCGCTCAGTGGGCGGGCCGGCTCCCCCTCAAAGTCGATAATCGAAAAGTCCTTCCCGGTATGCAGCACCTGCCCCAGGTGGTAGTCGCCATGGCAGCGAATACGCATGGCCGTGATCTTCTGATCCAGCAGCGCGCCATAGCGCTTGAGCAGATCGGCTTCGGCGGTCAGCACCTTCTGCGCCTCGGCCTGACCGGTTTCGGGCAGTTTATCCAGTTGTTTGCGCAGCGTCTGGAGTGCCTGCGTGGTCAGGCTGCGCATCGACTGATAGATCGAGCGCTGGTACAGCGTAGTAAACGGCTCCGGCGCAAAGTTGGGGTTGCGCGGGTCCGACGCCAGCGCCAGATGCATCTCTGCCGTCCGCTGCCCCAGCAGTCGCGCGGACTCCAGGTAGGTGCCGATGGTGTCTACCGCCAGTTGCGGCAGTTCTTGCTCTGCCGTATCCAGCAGAGTCTCAGCCGAAATTGCCACATCCGCGATCTCTTCGTCGGCAAACTCGGTCAAAACGCGCTCGAAGTAGGCTCCGGACAGATCCAGCGTATACTTCCAGGCATCGCCCTCGTTCGGCACAAAGCCCTGCAGAATCGCCATGGTCATCGGCTCGCCGCGATCCTTCTGATACTCCAGCATCCCGGCCACGGGCGGAATATGCGGGAAGTTGCGCTCGGTCAGGAAGCGCCCGATCTCCAGGTCGGGGTTAACGCCGCCCTCCATTTTGCGGAAGACCTTCATGATCAGGCTATCACCATAGATTACCGACGAGTTGCTCTGCTCTGCCCGCACCGGGTTGGCATCCAGCGGCCCCTCGTTTGTGCGCAGGATCGACTGTAGGATGCGCACCGGCGATGCAGAGATCTCCCCATTCGCCCCACGCATGCGCCGGCGTGTCTTGATCGCCTCCAGCAACGCATTACAGAATGCCGGCTCAATCAGCGGATCGTAGAGTACCCCTTCTACATTCGCCTCTTCTACGTGCAGACGGGCCAGGACGGTGTGGGCCTGGTGCTGGGTCAACTGCTCGGCGCGCTCACCGGTTGCGAATGTCACCGGCAGCACATACACCTCCGGATCGCCCTCAGTATAATCGACATTGATCAGCATGATGTAGGCTGCCCCAATCTGGCTGCCATTACCATGCACCGGGATCGTATCGACAATTTGTACACCTTTGACCCGGCGGGCCTTACTGCGGAACCAGCGCCGCGCGCGCATATAGTCCGGCAGAGTACGGATAAGCGCATCACGCTGCTGGTTTTGCAGAATGCGTTCCCAGGAACCCCGCACCTTCAGGGTTGGAATTTTGCTCTCTGTACCAGGTTTACCCACGGTACCTCCTTCTACCCGCTGTGGCTCGACTGAGAACCAGTAGAACGAGTGCGGCCCCAGCGTAATAAAGTAAGGCAAATCACCAATCGGCGGAAAATCCACCCGCCCAAACATCTCAACAGGCATCAGACCCTTATATTCGGACAGATCTAATTCCACACACTGCACAAAGCGCGATAGATTGGCAATGACGAGGATAATCTCATCCTCAAAGCGGCGCACAAAGGCGAGTACCTTGCGATTCTCCGGTTGGAGAAATTCTATCGTCCCGCGACCAAAGGCTTTGTAGCGCTTGCGCAGTGAAATTAGTCGTTTCATCCACCAGAGCAGCGAGTGCGGGTTGTTGCGCTGAGCTTCAACATTAACGGTTTCGTAGTGGTATTCCGGGTCGATATTGATCGGCAAATAGAGTTGCTGCGGGTTGGCGCGCGAGAAACCGGCGTTGCGGTCGGCGCTCCACTGCATGGGCGTGCGGACGCCGTCGCGGTCGCCCAGGTAGATATTATCGCCCATGCCGATCTCATCGCCATAGTAGATCACCGGCGTACCCGGCAGCGAAAAGAGCAGGCCATTCATCAACTCGATCTTGCGGCGATGGTTGCCCAGCAGCGGCGACAGGCGACGACGGATGCCCAGGTTGATCCGCGCCTGGCGGTTCTGCGCATAGACCCGGTACATGTAGTCGCGCTCCTCATCCGTCACCATCTCCAGCGTCAATTCATCATGGTTGCGCAGGAAAAGCGCCCACTGGCAGGTCTCCGGGATATCGGGCGTCTGCCGCAGGATATCAATAATTGGGAAGCGGTCCTCCATGTAGACCGACATAAATAGCCGGGGCATCACCGGGAAATGAAAGGCCATATGGCATTCGTCGCCGTCACCCAGATAGGCAACCGCATCCTCCGGCCACTGGTTGGCCTCGGCCAGGAACATACGATTCTCGAAGCGCTCATCAACATGGCGACGCAACTCCTTGAGATACTCGTGTGTTTCCGGCAGGTTTTCGCAGTTGGTGCCCTCCCGTTCATACAGATAGGGAATAGCGTCCAACCGCAGTCCATCAATGCCCATGCGCAGCCAGAAATCCATGCTACGGAAGATCGCCCGACGCACCTGGGGATTTTCAAAGTTGAGATCGGGTTGATGCGCATAGAAGCGATGCCAGTAGTAAGCCCCGGCCACATGATCCCATGACCAGTTGGAGTGTTCAAAGTCCTTGAAGATAATGCGCGCATCCCGGTACTTATCAGTCGAATCACTCCAGACATAAAAATCACGCGCCGTCGTTCCGGGTTTAGCCTCGCGTGCTCGCTGGAACCAGGGATGCTGATCCGAGGTGTGGTTACAGACCAACTCGGTAATCACGCGCAACCCGCGCTTGTGCGCCTCGCGCACAAACGACCGCACATCCTGCAATGTGCCGTAGGTCGAATGCACATCGGTATAGTCGGCGATATCGTAGCCGTCATCGCGCAGGGGCGAGGGATAGAAGGGCAGCAGCCAGATCGCCGTCACGCCCAGGTCTTGCAGGTAATCCAGTTTTTCGGTCAACCCCCGGAAATCACCAATGCCATTGCCGTCGCTATCGTAGAAGGCTCGTACATGCACTTCATAGATGATCGCATCTTTATACCAGAGTGGATTGTTGTCGAGCGGAAGATTCTCAGCCTCTTTTTTTGTTCTGGTCGTCGCCATAGTCAAATAATACCCTCATACCGAATATTCAGAATACACAGTAAAGATATGCAGTTGATATCAGATCAGGAATAGTAAGGTGCCGATCAGGTACCCATGTGTATACCATGACCGGCATCTCTTTGCGTTGCACACGCTACGTCACCCTATTGCGGAACAGAGTTCCGCGCCGGAACTAGACCTGCCGCCGAATACTGAAAATATGCGCCGGCAGCGCCGGGCTCAATTCAACATAGTTATGCGAACCATGCCACTGATAGCGCGCATCAGTCAGCAGATCATGGACCTCGAACGGCTGATCCGGGGGAAGGCCAAATTCCTCCAGCGGCAAGCCCACCCATCCCGACTGGGTCCAGGTGATATCCAGATTGACCACGATCAGCACGATATTGCTCAGATCCACGGTATTCTTGCTGTAGGCAATAAGCTGATCATTCTGGACGGCATGAAACCGCAGACTCTCGTTGCTGTGCAGTGCCGGGTTCTCGCGGCGAATATGGTTGATCCGCGCAATCAGATCTTTGATACTGTGCGGCGCATTCAGATCCCAATCTTTAAGCTCATACTTCTCGTTGTCGATATACTCTTCTTTACCGGGAGCCGCTCCATGCTCCCCCAACTCGTAGGCCGGGCCATACATACCATAACTGGATGTCAGCGTCGCCGCCAGAATAAAGCGCTGCATAAACATTGGCCGTCCGCCAAACTGCAACTGCTCCGTCAGAATATCCGGCGTATTAGGCCAGAAGTTGGGGCGGAAGTAGTCGCGTACCTCCGACTGAGTCAACTCGGACATGTACTGCGTGAGTTCCCACTTATTCGTACGCCAGGCAAAGTAGGTGTAGGACTGCGAGAAGCCCAGTTTTGCCAGATTGTACATCACCTTGGGCCGGGTAAACGCCTCGGCCAGAAAGAGCGTATCGGGATGCTTGCGCTTAATCTCGCCAATCGCCCACTCCCAGAAGTGAAACGACTTGGTATGTGGATTATCCACCCGGAAGATTTTGACGCCCTGCTCAATCCAGTACTCCATCACACTCTTGAGTTCTTCCCAGAGCGCGCGCCAGTCCTCGGTCTCAAAGTTAATCGGATAGATATCCTCATATTTTTTCGGCGGATTTTCGGCATACTGCACTGTGCCATCCGGTCGCCAGGTAAACCACTGCGGATGCTCCTTGACATACGGATGATCCGGCGCGCACTGGAAGGCAATATCCAGGGCAACTTCCATGTTATGCTCGCGCACTTTCTCCACAAAAAAGCGGAAGTCTTCCAGCGTGCCCAGTTGCGGATGGATCGCCTTGTGCCCGCCCTCATCGGAGCCGATGGCCCAGGGGCTGCCGACATCGTCCGGCGCGGCAACAACGTTGTTGTTCCTCCCCTTGCGGTTGATCCGCCCGATCGGATGGATCGGCGGCAGGTAGACCACATCAAACCCCAACCAGGAAACATAGGGCAACCACTCAACCGCATCGCGGAAGGTGCCATGCCGCCCCGGTTCAGCCGCGGTTGAGCGGGGGAAGAACTCATACCAGGCGCTGTAGCGGGCCTTCTCCCGATCCACAATCACCGTCAACTCCTGGTCATAGCGGGCGGCAAACGCGCGCTCGGCGTGGTGATGCATCAGTTCGGCCAGTTCCGGCGACAACGCCTGCCGGATGGCCGTCTTCCCACCGGCCCGCAATGTTTTGGCGTAGGAGTTGAGCGTCTGCGCCACCTGCCCGGACGAATACTTCACAGCGGCTTCCACATACTGCGCGCCGATCACCAGGTCAATCGCCACATCCTGACCGGCATCAACCCGCTTGCGCAGATCACGCGCCCAGGACTTGAAGTGATCGACCCAGCCCAGCAGGGTATAGCAGTAGAGGCCCACCGTCGAGACGGTAAACGTACCCCGCCAGCGGTCGTTGACCAGAAACTCCATCGGCACTTCATGCCACTCCGACTCATTCGCCTGCCGGTAGAGCAGCGCGAGGGAGAGCGCATCATGCCCATCGGTAAAGGCATCGGCCTCGACAACAACTTCTTCACCAACAACCCGTTTAATTGCAAAACGCCCACAATCGATCGCAGGGGAAACACCCTCGATAATGACTCTCTGACGACCTTCTTCCAGACGCACGTTGGATGTCTCCTTCGACATTTCAGAAGGACTGCTACACGACTTATGCCGGGACAGATCCACTTGTAGAAAAGGCTGTTTGTTAAGTGGAGGTGATCCACGGGGACACGCAGCGCAGAAGAGGCGAGGTAGTACGCGCTCCTCCGCACTCTGAGTGCCGGTGTGGAAAGGATGGCTGATTTGTAATTGCCAGGATGTCCATCTTCGATTGTATGTAATTCGTACGCGGTTGTCAAATCACCAGGTATCGGTTTAAGATCCGGGAGTGATGACATCCAGGGCTATGTCGAGTGCGCCGGCCGAATGGGTCAATGCGCCAACCGAAATATAATTTACTCCTGTCTCGGCAACGGCACGTATTGTTGCAAGAGTTATGCCACCGGAAGCCTCCAGCAGCGCCCGCCCCCGCACCCGCTCTATCGCAGTGCGCAGCATAGCGGGTGACATGTTGTCCAGCAGGATGACATCCGCGCCGGCGGACGCCGCCATGTCTGCCTGCTCCGGCGTTTCGACCTCGACCTCGATCTTGACCAGCGGCCCGACCGCCGCCCGCGCCTGCTGCACCGCCGTCGCCAGATCGATCCCCCGCGCCGCCAGCAACGCCAGATGGTTATCCTTGAGCATCACCGCGTCATACAGCCCGAAGCGATGGTTGACGCCACCACCCATCCGCACCGCATACTTTTCGAGCAGGCGCAGGCCCGGGGTAGTCTTGCGGGTGTCCAGAATGCGCACCGGCAGCCCCTCGACCGCGGCGACATAGCGCGCGGTGGTCGTAGCGATGCCGCTCATGCGCTGGATCAGGTTAAGCGCTACCCGCTCCCCGGTCAGGAGGCCGCGCGCCGGTCCGGTAATCTGCGCAACGGCGGTCCCGGCGCTGACCTGGTCGCCATCCTGCGCGTGGAGATGGATGGTCAGCGCCGGATCGACCTGTTCAAAGACCGCCTGCAGTAGCGGCAACCCGGCCGGCACCCCCGCCTCGCGCATGACTACGTGCGCCACAGCCAGGGCATCGGCGGGGATCACCGCCAGCGTGGTCAGATCGCCCTGCGCGATATCTTCGCGTAGCGCCTGCGCAACGATGGCATGGACAGCTTCCCGTGGCAGATCCATCTTGCAATACCTTTCTGTTGAATAGAAAGAACAGAGAACCAAAGTACAAAGAACAAACAGGTATCCGGCGCAATACACAAACCGGCTTTGTTCTTTATTGCTTTGTTCTCTGTTCTACACGAGTGATCTCAGGCCAGCGCCAGTTCCAGATCCATCTCGGCGACGGTTGTTACCGTGAAGGGTGCCTGCCCCCGGCTGAGAACGGTATGCACCTGCCACTCCGGTTGCGTTGTTGGGAAATCGGTGCGGAAGTGGGCTCCACGACTCTCCTCGCGTAGCAATGCACTGGTGACGATCAGGCGCGCGGTCAGGGCGGCGTTGGTAAGGGTTAGCGCCTGCGCATCCAGACTGGTTGCCTGATTGGGGAAGGCTGCCAGGCGACGCAGGGCTTCCTCCAGGCCGGCCCCCGAACGCAGCGGGCCGGCGTAGCGCCGCATGATCTGCGCCAGGACGCGGTGGCCCGCTTCCGGTGCCGGCATGCTGCGCGACTGCGGCGTTGCGGTGACCGGATAGTACCAGGCATCCGGTCGGCGTGCATCGGCAAAGCCGCGGATCGGCTCGCCGGCGTTCAGGGCAGCTTCAGCGGCGCGGCGACCAAAGACCAGGCACTCCAGCAGCGAGTTACTCGCCAGCCGGTTGGCGCCGTGTACACCGGTGCAGGCACACTCGCCCGCCGCATAGAGCCCCGGCAGGCTGGTAGCGCCATCCAGATTGGTGCGAATGCCGCCCATCAGATAGTGCGCCGCCGGCGCTACCGGCACCGGCTCCACCGCCAGATCAAACCCTTCCGCGCGACAGCGGGCGTAGATTGTTGGGAAGCGCCGCTGCAAATAGTCCACCGGCAGGTGCGTCAGGTCGAGCAGCACATGGTCAACGCCCGCGCGCTGCATCGCCGCAAAGATCCCGCGCGTCACCACATCGCGCGGCGCAAGTTCCGCGCGTGGATCATACGCAGGCATAAAGCGCTGTCCGCCCGGTGTAAGCAGTCGCCCTCCCTCGCCCCGCGCCGCCTCACTGATCAAAAACCCCTGATCGTCGCTGGTACGCAACACCGTCGGGTGAAACTGCACAAACTCCATGTCGGCGACCTCGGCCCCGGCGCGGAAGGCCAGCGCCACCCCCTCACCCAGCGCGTTCGGCTGGTTGCTGGTCAGGCCATAGAGCGCACCCGCGCCGCCGGTCGCCAGGATGGTGGCCTGCGCCCGGAAGCGATGCCGGCCGCCCCGACTATCCCGCGCCAGCACGCCCGCGCAGCAGCCCAGATCATCCAGCAGATCGACCGCCTGGTAGCCCTCGCAGATGCGGATGCGCGGATGGCTCCGAGCCCGCTCAATCAGCGTACTGGTCAGCGCCCAACCGGTGGCATCCCGGACATGCAAAACGCGCCGCCGCGAGTGACCGCCCTCCAGCCCCAGCACAAACGCCCCGGCCTCCTGCTCAAACGGCACTCCCAACCCGGCCAACTCGCGCATCAAGCGCGGGGCTGTCCGGGTCAGCAGCGCTACCGCCGCCGGGTCGGACAACCCGGCCCCGGCCACCAGCGTATCCTCAACATGCAGCGTAGGCGAGTCTTCCGCGTCGAGGGCAGCGGCAATACCCCCCTGCGCCCAGGCAGAATTACTCGTGGGCAACTCCTCCCGGGTCAGCAAGGTGACATCAACATGCCTGGCCGCCTGGAGTGCCGCCGCCAGCCCCGCCGCGCCCCCGCCAACCACCAGGATCTCCGTGCGCTGCTGTTGCACCTGCCGGGGCCACTCCGCCACCGCATAGCGCGGCGCAGTAACTAGCGCCCGGTCAAATAGATATTCAACGTCCATTCCAGGACTCCTCAGAGTAGGATAAAAGTAGCTCTCTCACGCCTTACAGCGCGACCATCCGCTCGATTGACAACCGGGCCCGCGCAGCCACATCGGCCGGAACCGTGACCGGGTAGACCAGCTCACGCAACGAATGCAGTACCTTATCCAGCGTAATCATCTTCATAAAGTGGCAGGAGGTTGACTCGCTGATTGGGATAAACTCTTTCTCCGGGTTGGCCTTGCGCATGCGGTGCAGCACCCCAATCTCGGTCGCCACCACAAACTGCGAGGCGGGACTACGCTCGGCGTGCCGGATCATGCCCTCGGTGGAGAAGATATGTGTGTTCTTATCGCTGACCCGGCCCCGCGCCAGGAAATGCATATACGAACTGACACAACCGCACTCCGGGTGAATCATAAAATCGGCATCGGGATATTCGGCATGCATCGCGTTGACCATCTCCGGCTTGATACCCGCGTGGACATGGCACTCTCCCGCCCAGATCTGGAGCGGTCGCCCGGTCACCTGCCGCAGATAGCTCCCCAGGAACATATCCGGCAAAAAGAGAATCTCGCGGTCGGGCGGGATTGCCTCGATCACCCGTACGGCATTCCCCGACGTGCAGCAGTAGTCGCTCTCGGCCTTGACCTCGGCGGTAGTATTGACATAGGAGACCACCACCGCGCCGGGATGTTCGGCCTTCCATGCGCGCAATTGCTCGGCATCAATCGTTGCGGCCAGGGAACACCCCGCCTTCAGGTCGGGTAGCAGGACGGTCTTCTCGGGGCAGAGGATTGCAGCCGTCTCGGCCATAAAATGCACGCCACAGAAGATAATCACATCAGCATCGGTCTGCGCCGCCGCCTGCGACAGCCCCAGCGAGTCGCCCACAAAATCGGCGATATCCTGGATCTCGCCATACTGGTAGTTGTGGGCCAGCAGTACCGCATTACGCTCGCGCTTCAACTGTTGGATTTCCTCCACAATGTCGGCGGCCGCACGCAGGTCGGTGTGCGTCAGTTGCAAGGTCACGGTTTAACCTCCTCATAAACTGTGTTAACCGATTGTTATTAGTGTAAAAGTAACACTAATTCCGGCTACAAAAAATGGCCTGACGGCCCGCTTCCGGCTTAGGTGTAAGTTTGACACTAAATCGCGGCGTTAAAAAATGGCCTTGCGGCCAGGTATGTTATTGTAAGTGTCACACTAACAACTATTGCACTAGTATAGTCGAAGCAGGGACGGCTGTCAAGCTCTCCCCGGTAGCGTGCGCGGCGACCTCAGGTACGCCGCACTTCGTCGGAAGGCGCAAAAAAGAGGTACATTGCACGAACCAGGCCCCAGGCCAGCAGGTAGTAGACCCCAATGGCAAACAGATCGGAGACCTCGATAACAATATTGCCATACTGCGGCACACCCTGCCCAAAAAGCGTCAGGAAAGGCGTAACCAGGGGATAGCTCACAGAGTAGATAAAGTTGGCAAACTGGTTGTCCAGATTTGCTCCCAGCGCCAGCAAGATAAAGCGAAAACCGATGACAATCGCAAACAGATGCGCCACATAGTAGATCCCCAGCCGGAACCGCGCCAACAGTGCTGCGCGTTGCTCACGTTCGGCCTCATAGTCCCGTTCCGGCTGACGGTGCCGTTGCTGCTCCGGCTGCTGCGAATGCTGCGGGCGCGGCTGCACCGGCTGCTGTGGGCGCTGGTATTCCGGTTGTTGGGAGCGCTGCGGGTAGTCCGGCTGCTGCGGGCGCGGCTGCTGCGGGCGATAATTCTGATAGGACTGCGTCTCATCTTCCTGGCGATGCTCATTCTCGGCGGAACGGGTATACTCAGGTTCATCACGAATATCGCGGTTATAGTTCTGCATTCCGAATCTCCAGACATTTCAGACACACGTCGTCAGCCACATCGGGCCACACCGGGTATATGGAACTAAACGTAACTTTGCCGTTAGTTTACCACGATGTAGGCCAGTCGCACAAGATAGACAAAATCCCCCTGCCGGTTCCAGACCAGCGGGAGGATCTATGCAACGCTACAGGTGTTTACGCAGCGTTAGCTCTCGCCAACCCGATCCAGCGGTGTTTTCGGGTGGTAGATAAACTTCGCAACATTGGAGGCAATCCAGGCAATCAGATAGTAGATCCCGATTGCCACAAAGTCGGACCACTCAAAAATATTGACACCGGCCTGCGGTATCTCCGCCACCCCAAACAGTCCCAGGAACGGCACAACAATAGGATAGGTCAGCGCATACCAGAGGCTCGCAAATGCGCTGCTCGGATCGGCACCGAGGGCCAGCAGCAAGAAGCGGATAATAATAAAAATCGTAAAAACATGGGCCACAAAGTAGATAATGCGCTTCGCGCGATTATATGCAGCCGTCCGGAGCGTTTCATCCGACGGCACGACCACTGTTTCCTCAGAAACACGTTTGGCCGATACATCATCCAGCGTTTGCTCGACGCGCTCGTGAATAACCCGGTCACTATCATACGCGGGATTATCGCGCTTATCCGTATCATCACTGTATGGCTGAATTACATCTTCCTGGCGCACAACCTTCTGTTCGTCCGTCATAGTAACCTCCATAGTTTGCGGGCCGATCAGCCCGGTACGGGTGTGCTTCTCGCTGTGAGGTTGCAAGAAGTATGCCAGAGTAAAAAATCCGCTATGGCAACGCGTCAAATTCAACCATAATAGACATGACGTTACGCGGTGCGCATGCAAACCGGGTGTTTCACCCGATAGAAGCCCGATTCGCCTGCGGCAGCATGGTACGTAATCGATCTTTTGCACAAAAAATTTGCACTTGTGCAAGCTTTTTGTGCAAAGAATAAAATCTTCCGCCCTGCCGGAGGCGCATCGGGCCGTTCATCCAGATGAACACCTGATTCGGAACCGACCGCGTAAGTCCTGTAATAGATACGAGTTACGCGGTGGGCAATCAAACTGAGCGTTTCCCCCGATGAAACACAAACCGCCTGCGGCAGCATGGTACTGTTTTATCCTTTTTCACGAAATTGTGGCTCTCCGAGCCACAATTTCGTGAAAAAGATCGGACAACTTCCGCCCTGCCGGAGGCGAAATTTCCTTTTGAGTGAGCCACCGCGTAAGTCCTGTAATAGAGCAAACAGAGAACAAAGCACGCCTGAGCTATACCGATCAGCCACGATGTTTGTTCTTTGTCCTCTGTTTGCTTGTTCTCGCTAGAGATGTGTGGCAAACCAGCGCGCACGCGCATCCGGCACACCCGGGAAGATCTCATGCTCGCCAAACTGCGCCACGAAGATCTCTTTGGGCGCTCGAATATGGTTGTAGGCCGCAAAGATCGTCGAGGGCGGGCAGATCAGATCCATCAGCCCGGCAGTAAGATAGACCGGGGCTTCGATCCAGTCGGCCAGGTTCATGCAGTCGAAGTAGCTCAGGGTGCGAAAGACCCGGGCCGGATCTACACCGCTGCGGCGGCAGTAGCGCGCAATTTCCTGATAGGGTTCGGCATCGGTCAGGGTTGCGGCCCGCTCAAAGTGGCAGAGGAAGGGGATCTCGGCGAAGGCTGCACGTAACCGCCCATGCACCGACTGCCCGTACGCCTGCGCCCGCAGCGGCCAGAGCGCCGCCGTCGCCAGCGTTAGCCCGCCGCCCTGGCTGCCCCCGGCAAGCCCCAGTCGCTCCAGGTCAACTTCGGGCCGGGTTGTCAGCAGTTCCACGGCGCGCAGCGCATCAACATAGACGGCGCGGTAGTAGTAGGTCTGCGGATCGCCCACGCCCATGGTCAGATAGCCGGGCGCGTGCCCGCCGGGGTAGCTCCCGGTATCGCTGCTCTCGCCGCTCTGCCCACGGATGTCGATTGCCAGCACCGCGTAGCCCTGCGAAGTCCACCCGAGCAAATCGAACGCTTCAGGCCGCCGGGAGCTGTAGCCATGGTAGAGCAGCAGCGCGGGGAACGGCCCATCACCCAGGGGCCGGGCATAGGTGCCGACGACCTCCGCGCCCTGCCATCCGGCGAAGGTGGCACGGAAGAGTTGCACCCCGGTGTAGGGCAGCTCCAGCGGCACAAGGTGCGGATCAAGCGGCACCTGGACCGCCTCCGCCAGCGTATCGCGCCAGAACTGCGCGCAGTCAGGTTGCCGCGTCTGGGGCGGGCAGTAGCTCCAGAGCTGATCCAGCGGCAGATCAAAATAGGCCACGCGGGTGACTCCTTCCGGTTGTATGCGAATTGTTCGGTAGGGAGACGCTCTGGCGCGTCCGCAGTCCACCTCAATGGTTACACCTTAACGCTTTCACTGATCAGGACGTATTGTAGCATAGCTATAGAAAGATACCGATAAACACAGACCTCAGAACAAACGAATTTTCTGATAGCGATGCACCAGGCATGCAGCAATTGCGCCTCACGGGCAAAGGCGGCATCGGTTGCGGTCCCGGTGGCATGTTTATGCTTGAGCGCCACCGGGTTGTTCAGTCGCAGATCAAGCGCACGATAGACCGCCCCCATGCCACCCTGACCAATCAGGCATTCGATGCGGTAGCGGTTTTGTAGGCAGGTATCTGGTTGGAGCACGGCAAGGCCCCTTCTTCAGTCTTGCGGATATGGTCTATACCTGGAAGAATTATAGTCACTTTATGTATACGTACCATTACCAGAAAGGTTCCAGTTCTTCTACCGGCGGGCAGGCTGCCCAAATTTGCATGCTACAATGACCGTAGCGCAAGCAGGCAGCGGCATGGCTGCTTGCCGGGTGAACGCAGTAACTATAGCAATCCTGAATTGTGAACTGGTTCTGAGGGATGCGCTCCCAACCACTTGATGAACCTGGAAATGTTAATCCGGACATCGCTGGATCGGAGTCCCGGCTTATGAAATTTGAATGTTTCATCCAGATATCGCCGCTCAGGAGTCCCGGCTTCAGCCGGATCAGGCGTTCCCGACAGTACGCGGCTGCCCCGACAGGCATCCCACCGGCTAAAGCCGGGACTCCCGATTATTCATATCCGGACTATACTTTTTCAAAGTTCTTCAGCCGGATCAGGCGTTCCCGACAGTACGCGGCTGCCCCGGCAGGCATCCCACCGGCTAAAGCCGGGACTCCAGAATCTCTCAGGTGTCGGCTTTTTGGGGTAGGGACGCGCTTCTGCGCGTCCGCGCGTCCGCCGCCTGTCCTGGTGCGGGACATGGTTTAGGGAGCGAGGGTGCATTAGAAAGATCCGGCACCTGCGCCAGGACATGTGAGATTGTACAGCTAACATTCACGCTTCAAGAGGTAGCGTTCGGTCAACTGATGAAAACCAGGAAAGGTCTATGATCGGCGATAACGGCGGGACAGATCCGATGATCGAGGCCGGCGAGCTACAAAAACAGTACGGCGATACGCTGGCGGTGGCAGGCATCAACCTGGCGGTCTATCCGGGCGAGATTGTGGGCTTTCTGGGGCCCAACGGCGCGGGCAAGACGACCACGATCAAGATGCTGATTGGCCTGCTCCGGCCCTCGGCGGGAGTGGCGCGGATCGGCGGCTTTGATATCCAGCGCCGGCCACTTCAGGCCAAGGCGCTGATTGGCTATGTGCCGGATCAGCCCTACCTGCCGGAGAAGCTGACTGCGTATGAGTTTCTGCAATTTATGGCCGGGCTCTATCGGGTTGAACCGGCGGCCGCCGCCCAGCGCGGTGAGGAGTTGCTGCGCCTCTTCAATCTGACCGAACGGGCGGATGAGTTGTTGGGGGGCTACTCCCACGGGATGCGGCAGAAGGCCGCCCTGGCGGGGGCGCTGCTACACAACCCGCGTGCCTTCTTCCTGGATGAGCCGACCGTGGGGCTGGACCCGCGCAGCGCCCGGTTGATCAAAGATATCCTGCGGGGGGTCGCCGACCGGGGCACCTCGGTGTTTATGTCAACCCACATCCTGGAAATTGCCGAGCGCATGTGTGACCGCGTCTTCATTATCGACAAGGGCCGGATTATCGCGGCAGGTACGCTGGAAGAACTACGGGCCGGTGGTGCGGGCTCCCTGGAAGATATCTTCCTGGAGTTGACCGGCGGCGCAGAAGAGGCCGCCATCGCCGAAGCGCTCTCGTAACTACAAATTACGGACTACGGAATGCTCAATGCTATCTGGGTGTTGGTACGCGCCCGTCTGCTGATTGCCCGCAACACCTTCTGGCGGGGCAAAGTGCGGCGCAAAATCGGGATCGGGCTCCTGCTGCTGCTGGTCAGTGCAGCAGCGTGGGGACTCTACAATTTCACCGACTTTGTGGTGCGCGGCATCAACAGCCCGCAGTTTGCGACACTGCTGCGCGAGGCGGCGGCGCAAGATCCGACCCTCAACCTGCCGGCGGATGTCACGCCCTTCCTGCAGTTAGTACCGAGCGTGGTGCTGTTTGCCGCGCTGATTATGCTGGTCTTCTCCAGCTTTAGCAGCGTCCTGAGTTCGCTCTACCTGGCGGGCGATATCGATATGCTACTGGTTGCGCCGGTCCCGATGCGCGCGGTCTTTATCGTCAAGTTTTTTGATGGGTTGCTGCCACAATATCTGCTGCTCTTTGCGCTGCTGGGGCCGGTGCTGCTGGGCTATGGGCAGGGCATGGATTATGGCCTGTTCTATATTTGTACCGCGCTGCTCTTCCTGCTGCTGCTGCCGCTGCTGCCCGCCGGTCTGGGGGCGCTCCTGGTGATGATTGTGGTGCGCGTTATCCCGGCGCGCCGGGCACGGGATATTGTAAGCATCCTGGGTGGGTTGCTGGGCGTGGGCTTCTATGTGATCACGCAGTTTGTGCCCGAGGTCGCTCCCCGCGTTGCCAATGTGCAGAATCTGGAGACGCTGCTGCAGTTGAATCTGCCGCTACTGCCCTCCGCCTGGGCCGGGCGGGCGCTGACGGCGGCGGGTGAACGCGATCTCCCCACACTGCTGGTCTACGGCGGGCTGTTTACGCTGCTCTCGCTTGTCACCTTTACCGGGTGTCTGCTGGTGGCCGCGCGCCTCTACTACATCGGCTGGAGCAATATGGCGATACAGGGTGGGCGTGTGCGCCCCAAAACGCCGAAGCGCGGAGTGGAGCAGCAGACACGCCCCACTCCGCGCTTCAGGGGTGCCGCGGTCTGGGGCGCGCTGCTGCCGGACCAGGCGCGGGCGGTGTTTTTGAAGGACTGGCGGCTCTTTCCGCGTGATCTGCGGAACCTGCAGCAGTTGATCTTCCCGCTGGCGCTGGCCGCTATCTGGACATTCCGCCTGGTGACGGTTGATGACACCTCTGCGGCGGCATTCCCAGGGGAAGATGCGCAACTTGTTCGCACCATCGAAAATACCGGCAGCGCGGGGATCGCTTTCTTCGTCTGCCTGACGCTGGCAAACGCAATCGCGGGTGCCGGCATCGGGCGCGAGGGGCGCGCCTTCTGGTTGCTCAAGCTGGCCCCGATCAGCGGGTTGCATATTCTGCTGGGCAAGCTGGCTCTGGCCTACCTGCCCTTTCCGACGGTCGGGACGCTCTTTCTGGTGCTGCTGGCAGTGCTGCGGGGCGCAACTGTGGGGAGCTTTCTGACCGGTTGGGCGCTGTTGCTGCTGCTGGGCCTGGGTACCACCTGCATTTCGCTGGGCCTGGGCGCGGCCTTCCCCAAACTCGACTGGGAAAACCCGCAACAGCAGACGACCTTTCAGGCGGGGTGTCTCTCAATACTGCTCTACTCGTTCTACCTGCTGCTGGTTGTTGCCGCTATCGTGGGGCTGCCCTTCCTGGGAGCTTTCCTGGTCGGCAGCTTTGGGGCTGACCCACGCCTGCCGCTGCTGCTGACCTTTGTCGGCTGGATTGTCGGAGTTGGCCTGACCGTGCTGGCGGTCTGGGGCGGGCTCTACCTGGGCATTCGGGGATTGGACCGGATTGAACTGTGAAGCAGAGGTGATGATGACCCATGCCACTCCGTACACGCACCTGCCCGTCGTGCCCTGCGATGCGCCCTTTCTGCCCCTGGTGGAACGTATTCGACGCGAGGCAACCGTGGTGGACAACCGGATTGTGCGGATCGACCACTTCCTGAACCATCGGATCGAACCGCTGTTTATGCGCGATCTGGGGCAGGCCATGGCCGAACGCATCCACCGCTTTAGGCCGGACCTGATCCTGACCGCCGAGTCCAGCGGGATTGCGCCGGCCCTGGCAACCGCCGGCGTGCTCAACCTGCCGCTGGTCTATGCAAAGAAATATTCACCTGACGGTCCACCACCGCCCCTGGCGCGGGTCATCGCCTCGCCCACGCGCGGCGGGGAGATCATGCTGCGGGTGGCGGAGGGCTATCTCACACCGGGAATGCGGATTGCTCTGGTTGATGATTTCCTGGCACGGGGCGGGACAGCTCTGGCGCTGGCCGATATTGTCGCCGAGGCGGGCGCGGAACTGGTGGTGACCGGGTTTGTGGTCGAGAAGCAATTTCAGGATGGGCGTGCGGGCCTGGTGCAGCGCGGGCTGCCCATCGCTACGTTGGCCCGGATTACGCAGTTACAGGCGGGGAGTGTGATTATGGCCGGGGACCGGGCGTAGCCGGTAAGCGCCGCCATTAAACAGCCAGACGCGGAGCTACCGTCGGTGACAATAGCTCCGCGTGGGTGTAACGTTTATTCTCTACTTATATGTTCCAGCTACACTCAGGCGCGCTCCTCCAGCAGCGCACGCAGCATCCAGGCGGTCTTCTCGTGCTTCTCCATCAGGCCGGTCAGGAAATCGCTGGTCCCCATATCATCGTACTGCTCATCACAGGCACGCAGATCTTTGCGCAGGCTGCGGATGATGGCCTCGTGATCCGCCAGCAGATTGGCGACCATGGTCATCGCATCCGGGTAGTCGCCCGGCTGCTCCTTGAGCGTGGCATGCTGAAGAAACTCGGTCATGGTGCCGATGGCCGGCGCACCGATGGCGCGGGTCCGCTCGGCGATATCATCAATATCGTCGGCCAGACCGTCATACTGCTCCTCGAACATCTCGTGCAGGCTATGGAAGAGCGGCCCGGTGATATTCCAGTGGTAGTTGCGGGTCTTGATATAGAGAATATGCGCATCGGCCAGAACGCGGTTCAGGATCGCGGCAACCGCCTGAACATTCTCATTCGACAGGCCAATGTTGACATTATTGCTGCGGACAAGCTCCATGGTCTTCTCGGAAGTGCGGGTGGTGGTCATCTCTATTCCCTCCTGCGGTATGCTTCTACATTATGGTCGTGTGAGTATGGTCGTGTGAGTATGGTCGTGTGAGTGGGTACCACGTATGACTACAATTGAAGAATCAGTATAAACAATTTTTCAGCCATTGTCAATAGTTTGCACAGTTTTTTGCGAAACTGTTTTTTGTGAACGTAAAAAGAACTGAGATATTTATGCGCGGCGCGCACCCAGATGCACGACAATCTCCCGAACAGATGAGCGAAACCGGGAAATTGTCACGCGAGAACCGCAAGAACTGAGAACTGCGAGAACCAAGAGCCTGTCTGAAACGGGTTGGTCATGGGGCGACGGCCCCGGCGCGGGAGTCCCGGCGTCAGCCGGGGTGTGGCCGGAACCGGCGGAAGCCGGGACGCCTGGGGCGCTGTCCGGTGGCGCAGGGCACCCAGCATGCCGTGGGACCGCCGCGCATCAGCTTTTCAGACAGTCTCTAAGAACCGCGCAGCAGGAAGGAAGGTGCGTCCGGCGCATCTGCATCACGTATCAGGGAGATTTTTTATCGCAGGGGCGTCAGCGAGATGATCCGCAGATCTTCGTTGTGGGCCGACTGGAAAAAGGAAGGGTGCGAGAGGCTGCCGGCATCACACGGGTTGCGTGTCTGAACCAGCGCCTGGGCCTGCCTGCGCCAGGTACTCGGCAGGTAGGACAGCAGTTGCTGCCGGCGCCGCCCCGCGCCGGGCGTTACATTCCGCCAGACCAGCCGAATATGCCGGGGATAGCCCAACTCCGGATCATACTCGGCTGTCACCTGGCCGGCATAACAGGTGCAGCCACCATGCCCACAGCGGCGCAGCGTTACCGGGCCGGTCACATGTGGTTCAAAGCGGGCAAAAATAGTGCTGACGGTCATGTGGGGCGCGCAGGTGCTGCTCACAATGCGCCGAATCTGTTCAGCTTCAACCTCAACCGTCTGGCGGCAGTGCAACACAACCTGCCCGCGCTCGGCGGCAATAAAACGGCGCTCCAGCACCAGTTGGTAGCGGGAAAAGGGGCGCGCCTCCCAGCGCTGCCGGGCCAGGCCAAACCGCCAGGCATCCAGATGCAGGCTGCTAACGATAGTGAGAACAACGGCTACAAAGAGCAACCCACCGACAGCCAGGGTAATCCGCCACGGTACATGTCCACTCCGTCGCATCATCGCCACTCCCGGTTGGTGAAATAACTGGTGTTACGCGGTGGGCGTACAAACCGGACGTTTGCTCCCGATAATGGCGTAGTTCGCCTGCGGCAGCGTGGTACTTTTTTATCTTTTTCAGGAACATGTGGCTCTCCGAGCCACATGTTCCTGAAAAAGAAACGATATCTTCCGCCCTGCCGGAGGCGAATCGGGGCATTCATCCCGATGAACACTGATTTGGAACCGACCGCGTAACTCCTGTAAAATAACACGAGTTACGCGGTTCCCCGCGAACGGAGCTTTGCGCCTCCGGCAGGGCGGAAGATTCTATGCTTGTTCACAACATTTTTCACAAAGTGAAAAATGTTGTGAACAAGATCCATGAAGTACCATGCTGCCGCAGGCGAAGACTGCCGTTGTGGGAGTACGTGTCCGATTTTTATGCCCACCGCGTAACTTGTGTAAAATAACTGGTGTTACGATCAGTCTACCACAACAACTGCCACTTCCGACAATCGTATGCAACCTGGTAACGGCGGGCGCATGTGGTACAATATTCAGCAATCAGCCTGTGCCCGATCTTGTTCGCTACATGCTGTGGTCAGGAACGTTGACCATATACATCCGGACATCGCGGAAGCGGAGTCTCGGCTTCAGCCGGATCAGGCTTGCCCGGCAGTATGCCACGGTCCCGGCAGGCATCCACCGGCAAAAGCCGGGACTCCCGGAATGGCATATCCGGACTATTTTTTCAACGTCCATAACCGCGTCTGGTCGTCACCGATACCGGCGGGTTTGCGCCAGTTATTGAACCAACCCAGGGAATGCCCCGATGACAGAATACCTTACCACAATTGGTTTAGAAGTTCACGCTCAGGCGCGCACCGCGTCAAAGATGTTTGATGCCTGTAGCGCCGACTATGCCGGGGGTGATCCCAACTCGCGTACCTCCGTTGTGAGCCTGGGGTTGCCGGGGTCGCTGCCGGTCGTCAACCGGCGCGCCATCGAGATGGCCGCGCTCTCCGGTCTGGCAATTAACTGTACAATCAATCTGCATTCGATCTTTGCGCGGAAATCCTATATTTACCCGGATCTGCCTAAGGGCTATCAGATCACGCAGTACGATCAGCCCCTCTGCAGCGACGGCTGGATCGAAATCCAGGGCGATGACGGCAACCCCAAGCGGGTCGGCATTGAACGCCTGCATATCGAGGAGGACACCGGGCGACTGGTGCATGCGGGCGACGGCACCTCGCTCGTTGACTACAACCGTAGCGGTGTGCCGCTGATGGAGATCGTCAGCGCGCCGGATATCGCCTCGCCGGAAGAGGCGCGGCGCTACTTCCAGAAGTTGCGCCAGATCTTAATGTGGATCGGCGTCAACAATGGCGATATGGAGCATGGCGAACTGCGCTGCGATGCGAATGTGAGCATCCGTCCGGCAACCCAGCAGGAGTATGGCGTCAAGGTTGAGATTAAAAACATGAACTCGTTCCGCGCCGTCGAGCGCGCGCTGGCCTATGAGGTGGAGCGCCAGATCAAAGCGCTTCAGGCGGGCGAGCGAATTATTCAGGAGACCCGGGGCTGGAATGAAGCGTTGGGGAAAACGGTAGGGCAGCGTAGCAAGGAGTTTGCCCACGACTACCGCTACTTCCCGGAGCCGGACATTCCACCGCTGATGCTGGACGAAGAGTGGCTGGCGGCGCGCAAGGCCGAACTGCCCGAACTGCCCGACGCGCGGCGGGTGCGCTTCGAGACTGCGTATGGCCTGAGCACGCAGGATGCCGAACTGCTGACAAGCGAGCGGCCCATTGCGGACTACTACGAAGTGGCTGTAACCAAGGCGCAGGCCGTCAATGGCAGCGCCAAGGATGTTGCCAACTGGGTGGTGGGCGAACTCTTCCGCCTGCTGAACGAGAGCGGCGCACCAACCGATAGCATGGCGACGCGGCTACCTCCGCAGCATATCGCCGAGTTGCTCGATCTGCTGGCCAAGGGCAGTATCACCCGCACTGTCGCCAAGCAGGTCTTTGAGGAGAGCTTCCGCAGCGGGGGCAAACCGGCGCAGATCGTGGCGGACAAAGGACTGACGCAGATCAGTGACACGGATGCCTTGACGACTCTGGCGCGTGAGGTTATTGCGAAGAACCCCAAACCCGTAACCGAGTACCGCAACGGCAAGACCAGCGCTATTCAGTTCCTGGTGGGCCAGATCATGAAAGCCACACGCGGGCAGGCCAATCCGCAGACGGCCCGGTCGGTGCTGGAGACCGAGTTGCAAAATGACGGTGAAGCATAACGTCAGGGAAAAACAGACGCGTGGATAACAAAGAAACCGGTAGCCCATCGCCCGACAGTAACACCCCGGCTGAGTTGATTGCCGGTGGACGCGACAAGTTTTCCCTGAGCCAGGCACGTCTGCGCCAGCGGCAGCCGGAACTGGCGCTGCTCAGTCTGTTGGGCAGCCTGGAGGATGTCCTGCGCGCACATCTGCTGCTGCATCAGCAAACCGCCGCTACGGACTGGTTTAAGCTGCTGGAGACGCTCTGTGTTGACGCAGTTCAGCCCCTGTCGCGGGATGAAGTTGCCCGCCTCTACCGTATGCATCGCCTGCGCACGCGGATTGTGCGGGGCGAGTCGGTGACGCTGACGTATGATACACTTGTGCAGCATCAGCAGTTCGTGGCCGCGCTGCTGACGCGCTATGGCATCGTGGTGATTCCGCCGGAGAGTGTGCCGAATAGTTTGCTGCCGCAACGCTTCCCCAACCTTTCGGGAAGTAAACCGGCATTCTGGCGGCGCTACCGGGTCCACCTGGTCCCCAGTCTGATGATTGTCCTGATTTTCTTAATTGGCGCAACGGCAACCGTCTTTTTGCAGCAGGCTCGTTCAAACCAACCGGCAGCCGTGGTACTTCCAACGATGACCGCGAATGTGCAGATCTCGACCGCCGGCCCGGACCCGGCAGCGCCGCCGGACGTAGCCCCAACGCCAACCGCCCCCCCGGTTGATGGCCTGGCCCCGGGGCGCACCGCATTTGTGCGCCCCGATATCGGTGGTGGGTTGGCGCTACGGGCCGCGCCGAGCAGTAACCCCGATGTGCCGATTCAGACCTATCTGAGCGGTAACACGGCGGTGCGCGTGCTGGACGGCCCAATCGAGGCCGATGGCTATACCTGGTGGCAGGTCCGCACCGCCAATCAGGAGGGCTGGTGCGCCGGGGAGTTTCTGGAGGTACGATGACTCCGAAGTCCGAAGTCCGTAAGCCGAAGTCCGTAAGCCGAAGTCCGTAAGCCGAAGTCCGTAGAAACACACTGGCAGCACCCGGCATACAGCATACAGCATACGGCACCCGGCATACAGGATACGGCATACAGGATCCAGCATACAGGATAGCGGCTGACGGCAACTCAATAGATGAAGAAATTGCGCCATGAACACCATCAATCAGCAGTTGCAAAAGCTCATCGACAAGGAGAGCCGCAAAGCTAATACGCACAGCGTTGTACTCGGTGTGCAATCCGCCGATGAGCGCGTAAACTTTCAGGGAGCGGCAGGGGATGCCGTCCCGAACAGTCCCTACTTCATTGCCAGTGTCACCAAGATGTACACGGTCGCCTTGCTGATGAGTCTCGCCGACAAGGGCAAGCTCGACCTCGACGGACCGATCAGCGCCTATCTGCCGGGTGATCTGCTGGACGGGATTCATGTCCACAAGGGCAGGGAGTACAGTCACCGCCTCAAAGTCTACCAGTTGATCCACCAGACATCCGGCATACCGGATTACTTCGCGGGCAGTCTCGCGGAAGACTTCAAGCAGAACCGTGACCATGCCTACAATGTCGCCGATACGCTGGCAATCGCCCGCCGGCAGTCACCGGCAGCCGCGCCGGACAGCGGCAAATCCCACTATTCCGACACCAACTACCAACTCCTCGGCGCGATTATCGAGGCGATCACCGGGCAATCACTGACGGATGTATTTCAAACACGGATCTTCGACCGGCTGGGCCTGGCGGATACCTATCTGTTCGACTGCAATAACCCGCAGTCAGCCGAACCCCTACCACTGTACTACAAAGACATGCGGCTGTTGTTGCCGCTGGCACTCACATCGGAGCGTGGCGCAGGCGGACTCGTTTCCACACTGGCGGATAGTCTGCGCTTCCTGCGGGCTTACTTCAACGGCGAAATATTCGACTCGGCACACTTCAAGCGCATGATGCACTGGAATGCACTCTTTTTTCCCTTGCAGTACGGCTATGGCTTGATGCGCTTCAAGCTGCCGCGCTGGATGACACTGTTCCGTGAAACGCCGGAGTTGATCGGCCATTCCGGGTCGAGCGGATCATTCGCATTCTATGCCCCGCGCGCGAAGCTGTATCTGGCAGGGACGTTCAACCAGTTTGATAAGCCTTCACGACCGTTCAACGTTATGCTGAAGGCAGTAACGGCCACGTAAGTTGCGTACAGCAAAAAGTACAGTTCAAGTACTTCGGTCTTTCTTATCCGATAATTTTCTGCCATTACTCCATGGAGAGTATTGGCTTTGCGGAACAGGCGGCGCAACAGGACGGCCTGCATCTGAATGCTGCCGACGGCCTGCCCCCGATCAAGGTTGATCCACAGCGGATGGAGCAGGTGCCGGGCAACCTGGTCAGCAATGCGCTGTGCCACACCCCGGCGGGTGGCAGCATTACGCTGGGTGGGGAATGGTTCCCGAAAGGCGCTCCTGGAGGGCAGGCGCAGGTGGTGCTGCGCGTCGGCGATACCGGACAGGGCATTGCCCCGGCCGATATCGCCGCACATTTTTGACCGCTTCTGGCGGGCCGACCGTTCCCGGAAGCGCAGCAACGGCGGCTCCAGGCTGGGTCCGGCAATTGCGCGCCAGATTGTTGTGGCCCACGGCGGCAGCATCCAGGCGGAGAGCACTCCCGGCGCGGGGACAACCATCAGCATCACGCTGCCGGCTGCGGCAGCCGTACCAGCATCTCCAGCAGATGGTCCAGCATCGCCCCGGCATCGGCGCACAACCCGCCATGCACCGGCGCAGTCTGAATGATGGTGCTGCGTGGAGCGACCAGCCAGTGGAAGCGCTCCGACAGCGACAGCGCGCCGATTGGTCCTGAATCCTTCCCGCCGGCGCAGACGCGCGGGATCAGATCAAGATGCTCCTGGACGGTGGCCGGGTCGAGGTGAGGAGCCAGCGCCTGCAAGCGCTGCCGGTCCAGTTCGACCCGTGCGGCCAGGAAGCGCTGCGTACGGCAGAAGAGGATCACCCCGGCGTTGATAAACTCCCCCCGTTCCACCCGGGGCACCACCCGGATGGTGGCGTAGTCAAACGCGCTGAGTGTGGGCATTGATCGCCTCCTCGACAAAGGCTCGCGGCGGCTCCAGGCGGCGGGTGAGATAGTCCACGTAGGCGGCCCGATGCGCCGCGGTGTCGGCAAAGCTGCCCTCTTCCAGCAGCCAGCCCGCCGGTACCAGCCCGACAATCGAGCGGATCAGTTCCGGCGTTAGTTGAGCGCTCAGGGTCTGGTCGGCGGCGGCGATCCGGTCGGCGAAGGGCAGCAGCACATGCTGGCGCACCTGCGGAAACGCGCTCTTGCTGCGGGTGAGGTAATCGCCCCAGGCATGATGCACATACAGCGCCGCCCCATGGTCGATCAGCCAGAGTTGCCCGTCGGCGATCAGCATATTTGGGTTTTGTGGGGTGCGGTCAACATTAGTCACATACGCATCGGCCCAGACGATGGCGGAGGCGAGCTCCGGCGCGGGGGGCGGCGTCAGCAACTGGTCGAATGAGAGCGCATTGGGGATGTAGGCCATCGCCAGATTCAGCCCCACGCTGGCCTGCAAGAGATCCTGGATCTCCGGGTCGCGCTCGGCCCGCCCCAGCGCGGCGTCAACCTCCACCAGGGCCAACTCCGGGACCGGCAGCCCCAGCGCGCGCAGGATCTCCCCGGCCACCAGTTCGGCAATCAGCGCTTTCGGCCCCTGGCCGGCCCCCTGGAACTTGAGCACGTAGAGGCGGTCGTCGCCGGCCTCGACAATCGCCGGCAGGGAGCCACCCTCGCGTAGCGGGGTGACATAGCGGGTAGCGGTGAGCATTCGTATTGGCATAGCGTACTTTCAGTCTGAGAGACTGTCTGAAAAGATGATGCGCGTCGGTCCCACGGCATGCGCGGTGCCCTGCGCCACCGGACAGCGTCCCCGGAGTCCCGGCTTCAGCCGGTTCCGGCCACACACCGGCTGAAGCCAGGACTCCCGCGCCGGGGCCGTAGCTCCATGACCAACCCTTTTCAGACAGTCTCTGAGTAAATCACATTTCGCGGTTTGTGCCATAGAGATCACCGAGAACACAGCGGTCTAGACCCCCTCTGCGTAACTTCTGCCATTGTATCATGCTCTGTCTCCGCAGATACTGCGTTCCCTCCACCCAACCCGCACCACTCCTTCACACCATCTTCACAAGTTTCACCTACACTTCAGCTTGAAGACGGGCATGCCTGATCATCGTTGAGCGTTCAACATTCATATGCACATGGAGGTATCCCTTGAAGCACACAATCATCGCCCGAACGTGTCGGAGTCGGAATGGACGGTCCGGTTGGCGGCATGTGAGCCTGCTGCTGATTATGCTGGCGCTGCTGGTGCAGCCCGGCGCGCAGTCCGGAGATGCCGCCGCTGCCCCACTCGCGCAGTTGAGCAGCATCAGCGGCACGGTGACAATGAACGGCAGCGGCGTGGATGACGCGGTTGTCGTGGCGACGCGCAGCAACCTGGCGCGGCCTGCCCCCACCGATGCGACCGGAGCTTACAGTCTGACGGCGCTACCGGCGGATGACTACACCCTGAGTGTGCGCCCCATCAGCGTAACCACTACCTCACCCGACTGGGTCTACGCTGCTGACCCGCTAGTCGTGAGTGTCCCGCCCGCTGCCACCCAGGATTTTACGGTTCAGGCGGCGAGCGTTACGGTTGCCGGGCAACTACTCTCGCCAACCGGCAGCGACGCGACCTTTGATGCGCCCAACCGTGCCTGGGTCCGCGTTGAGAACCAGGAGGGCCAGGGCAACAGCGTGCAGGTTGCCGGCGATGGCAGCTTTACCGTCAAACTGCTGCCCGGCGTGGTGCTGCTCAGCCTGACGCTGGAAAATCCCGACTGGGCCGCCCCACTTACGCTACGCAGTATGGTCTATCACGCCGAGGCGGGCGAAACCATTGACGTGGGCGCGTTACAAGTCATGGAGAAGCAGGCCGGCATCAACGGGACGGTGCGCCTGGTGGATGGTACCGCCAGTGCGGGCGGGAGTGCGCCGGCGGGTATTCCGGTGCGGGCCTGGCGGCTGGATGGCACAGAGTATGAGCAGACTCGCACCGATGAGCAGGGCCAGTATCAGCTTCAGGTGATCGAGGGCGTCTGGCTGGTGCGCGCTATTCCGCTGGAGGAGCAGCCCTACCTGCCCGCCGAGCCGCCGCAACGCATTTTTCTGGACAGCCCCGATGCCACCGTCACCCAGGATCTGCTGATTGCCGAAGCCGATGTCACCCTGAGCGGGATCACGGTTGATAGCGTGACCGGCGAGCCGCTGACGGATGGTGTTGATGGGCGGGCCTATGCTTTCTACCCGCAGGAGGACCAGCGCCACCCGACCCGGTCGGCGTCGGCGCAGTTGAGTGACGGTGCATTTACGCTCAAGTTGGCCTCGAGCCTGTCGGAGGTCTACACCATTGGCGTGGCGTTCCCGCCGGATGTGGCCTACACCGCGTTGAGCCGGGTGACGGTCAACCTCAATACAACCATTGTCGAGCCGATCCAGATCCCGATTACGCCCAACGACGCGCACATTCGCGGAGCGCTGAAGGACCGTGACGGTGCGAATGTCACCGCTGTGCCGGGTAGCGTCTGGGCCGCCGGCGATAGCGGGGGCTGGGCACGTACCCGCGTCAACCCGGTTGACGGCACCTATGATCTGGCGGTGAGTACGACCGATGTCACCGGCACCGGCGGAAGTACCTGGCGCGTGCATGCGTTTGTCGATCCGACCAGCGGCTACCTGGTGCAGCGCCCCCGGATGCAGCGGGTCTTCCTGCCTTTCAACGATGGCGCGGGTAGCACAGTTGAAGATGTAGACTTCACGCTGGTGAGTCTGGCGAGCCTGGGTACGCTGCGCGGCACGGTGACTGCGCCCGACGGCACGCCGCTGCGTGGGGTGCGGGTGGTCGTCAGCGAAGTTACGGATGCCGGCAGCACGGCGGTCAACCGCTGGGATTACACCAACCGGCAAGGGAACTATCAGGTACAGGTGCCCGCCGGGAGCTACCGCGTCCAGGTGCATTTCCGCCGGCTGCAAAATCAGCGGGGGAGCCTGCCCGCGCATCTGCTGCCGCCCACGCCGGTGACGGTCAGCCTGGCGGAACAGGGTGATGTAACCGTTGACCTGCGCTTCCGTGAGAGTGATGCCACGGTCAGCGGGCAGGTGATGTTTGATGGCGCCGGGCATGCCGGGCTGGTGCGGGCGCGCTCCGCCGATGGTATCACGGTGCATGCGCCGGCCGGCCCCGACGGCAACTTCCGGTTGCATCTACTGTCCGGGGTAAGTTGGACGTTACAGGCGGTCAGCTCCGAGGGCGATATGTTTCTGCGCAGCGCTCCGCTTGCGGTGACACCGGCGGCGGGCAGTAACTCGCTTGATGCACCGCTGCTGCTGGCCGAGGCCATGCCGATCCCGGAGAGCCAGGCGTTTGTCTTCCAGGCTGATGCGGACCAGTTCTTCACGATGTCGGATGGTTCCGAGGTACGCGTTCCCGCCGGGGCGATGGCGATCAGTGGCACGGTGGCGCTGACGGTGCGCCCGCTGCCCGAGCTGGAGGCCGCCGGTGATCTGCAGCCGGTCAGCTTTGGCTATCGCCTGCACGCCTTCGCTGGTGGTGAAACCAGCCGCCGGCAGCCCGTGACCCACTTTATGCGCCCGGTTACGCTCGTGATCCCCTTCACTGCCGCGCAACTGGCGGACCTGGGCATCGAAATGGATCAGCTTGTGCCGGCCTACTGGGATGAGGCCAGCGGCAGTTGGAAGCCGGTCGAGAATGTCGCAGTCGTTCCGGATGCGGATGGCGGCGGCACGGTGCAGATCGCGGTGGATCACTTCACCGACTTTGCCCTGCTGGCGGCTTCGGGGAATAACCGCGTGTTCCTGCCGATGGTTCAGCGGTAAGCGCAGAGCGCAGAACGCAGAGCGCAGAGCGCAGAGCGCAGAACGGGGAGGCGTGGCCGGGTGGCTGCGCCTCTCTGCTGTTTGGTGGGGGCGAAGGACGGAGGACGGAGGATGGAGGATGGAGGACGGATGGTGGTTGACAGGGCGGGAGGGTGTTACTATACTCGTGACAAGTTGCGACAGAACTTACTGATAGTGCAGGATGTAGCGGGGGTGGTGTGGCAGTTAATGCAGATAAACCTCATCTCTGGAAGGCAGATATTGCGCATTCCATTGACTTCTACAACGACTGGTTTATGCAATTCGCGCCACAAACATACCGCGATACCCGTGCCGAAACGACAAAGCAGGTGACAGATGCACTTCAGTTGACGGCGAACCTGACCAGGATTGCTCCTGAAGTTCTACGCGAAAACCCGACGGTGCTGCCTATATTGCGGATGACCACGGCACCACCTATTGCGCGTGATCGGCTGATTGGACTGGCAAGAGTTGCACCCGGTCTGGTAAAAAGTATGGAAGTGGAGCAGCGCATTCCACCGCGTATGCTTCAGTCCAACATAGATGCTGATTTGCGCAGGATCGGCGAGATTATCGCAAATCTAACGGATAGAGATTTATTCCCATGGCTTGAGCATAACCAGCAGTCGACTGAAATGGCAGTACAGCGAGCGGCAACGGTTGTAGCTGATCGCCTTTGTGGTGCAGTCGCCGACCCAGTTATTCGTAATGCTCAGGAACGCAGACAACTTGTCACCATCCAACAGTGGTTAGAGCAGCGCGGTTATGCTCTCGTTAAAGCAGGTGAAGGGGTAGCCGCTTTCGAGATGCAACCGGGCACCTTTGCATTTCGGCTAAATATTCCAGTGAAGTTGACCGGGGGCACGCGCAAAATCAATATCCCGATAGATGCCGTTGTTATGCCGGTAAGAGCACAAGCGGGTGAACTACCGCTGCTGATTGAGGCGAAATCGGCTGGTGATTTCACAAATACTAATAAGCGGCGTAAAGAAGAAGCTGTTAAGATAACGCAACTGCGCAATAATTATGGTGAAGACGTACGCCTGGTTCTTTTTCTCTGTGGCTATTTTGACAGTGGCTACCTGGGTTATGAGGCTGCCGAAGGGATTGATTGGGTGTGGGAACATCGCACGGACGATCTTGCCGCATTTGGACTGTGACATATGTTATCAAGTGATCAGCTTGACCAACTCGAACATACCCGTCTGCATCTGCAGCAATCCCTCGATGCTGCCCGAACGCAGGCGGAGCGCAATCGCCTGGGACAGTTTGCCACGCCGCCTGCGCTGGCAGCGGATATTCTGGCCTATGCCCGATCAGTGCTCCCCTCGGATCAGCCTGTTCGGTTTCTTGACCCGGCCTTCGGCACTGGGGCTTTTTTTACCGCGTTGCTGCGGGCATTTCCGTCGGATCGGATTGCCGCCGCAACCGGGTACGAGATCGACCCACACTATGGCGATCCGGCAGGGAAGCTCTGGGATACAACACCCCTACACCTGCATATCACCGATTTTACGCAGGCTACACCGCCAGCAATCGCCGGGCCGCGCGCGAATCTGCTGATCTGCAACCCGCCCTACGTGCGCCACCACCACCTGCCGGGTGAGGTGAAGCAGCGGTTACAACGTGCGGCAACTCAGGCAACCGGCCTTCGACTGAATGGTCTGGCGGGCCTCTACTGCTACTTTCTCTGCATTGCTCACACCTGGATGGCCCCCGATGGTCTGGCGGGGTGGCTGATTCCCAGCGAGTTTATGGATGTCAACTATGGCGAGCAGATCAAGAAGTATCTGCTCAGCCAGGTAACGCTTGTGCGTATCCATCGCTATGCGCCTGAAGATGGGCAGTTTGCCGATGCGCTGGTTTCGTCCGCGCTGGTCTGGTTCCGCAACGCACCACCCCGGCCGGATCATACCGTTGCGTTTACCTATGGGGGCACGCTGGCACATCCCGCAGTATCGGCGCATATTCCGGCGGATCACCTGCGTGCGACGGCGAAGTGGACCGGGTTGCCGCACACCTATGCCCTGCCCCACCCCACTACTGCGGAGCTACGGCTGTCTGACCTGTTTCGCATCCAGCGGGGGGTGGCAACCGGGGCGAACCACTTTTTTGTGCTTACACCCGAACAGATTGTCAGGCATGCACTGCCGTTGCAATTTCTCATGCCAATTCTGCCCAGTCCGCGCTATGTTCCCCCGAATGAAATCGCGGCAAACAACGCCGGTGAGCCCATGCTGGAACGTCGACTGTTCTTGCTGCGGTGCGATCTGCCGGAGGAGCGGGTGAGGATGGACTACCCAACACTATGGAGCTATTTGCAGTCAGGTGTGCAGACTGGCGTAAGTGGACGGTATCTCTGCCGGCATCGCACACCCTGGTATACGCAGGATGTGCGTCCGCCGGCACCACTGCTCTGCACTTATATGGGACGTAAAGGCAGCGGTCGCCCGTTTCGCTTTCTGCTGAACCACTCACAGGCCACCGCGCCGAATGTGTATCTGCTGCTCTATCCCCAACCGTTGTTGGCGCAGGCGCTCCAGGCCCAACCTGATCTGCTGCGCACGATCTGGCAATTGCTCAATCAGATCCCGCTGGAGGCGTTAGTTGGGGCGGGCCGGGTCTACGGCGGTGGTTTACATAAGATGGAGCCACGCGAACTGGGCAATGTCACGCTCCCGCCGGCCGCGCTGCCGGAACTGATGGGCCGGCAGGTGTCGCAGTTGACGTTGTGGGCGGAATGATCGCGGCAGGATGAAAACAGATACAGATGTGATGCACAGACCCCTGGAGCAGAATAGCTCCAGGGGTCTGTGCGCTTCCGACGGCAGCCGATGTGCGCAGAGATGACAACATCATGGATCGCTCGGCGCTCTCTGCGTCTCGGCGGTGCGTGGTCTAAACCTCCGCACTACCCGACCGCAACAGACTCGCAACGGTCTGGCCGGCAATGTCGGGGGCGTATGCCAGCAGATCGAGGATCTTCTGCAGAATGGCCTGCTGCTCCGCGTCGGCCAGCGTCATGGCACGCTCGACTCCGGCCCGCAGCGTCAACTCCTGGCGCTCCTCAGCGCTAAGTAGGCGAGTGAGGATTGCGCTGCCCTCGGCAATCAGCGGTTGCACCAGCGCCGGATCGACTCCGGCGATCGGCTGGGGCGGAGCGGAGGTTGATGCAGTCTGGGTTTGTCCGTCAACCTGGGCCGCGCCGTTGCCATTGCCGGGCAGCACCCGGTCCAGCAGGCGCTCCCCCAGTTCTTTGACCGGCGCGGGCGCTGACTGGAACAGGTTGCCGATACCGTCGGTCAGGCTCATCATCCGCAGGATTTGCTGGGCCGTATCGGGTGTGCCGTAGAGCTTGAAGTCCATCGCGGCCAGCGCCTGACCCATCGCCTGCGCCTGCGCCACGCCAATCTCGGTCTGGGTCGAAAGCCGCAGCTTCTCGATCTCCAGCCGCTGGGCCACACCCTCGTGCGCGGCCAGCGCGTCGGCCATGGCCCGCTGGCCCTCGGCCTCGGCCAGGGCTCTGGCGCGGGTCGCTTCCGCCTCGGCCAGCCCCAGCGCGCGTTTGGCCTCGGCTTCGTCCCGGGCGGCGGCGGCGCGGGCGCGGATAACATCGGCTTCGGCCAGACCCTGGGCGGCGGCTGTCACCTGGGCGGCTTCAGCGCGCAGCTTCTCGGCATCGGCGGCCGCCTGTGCTTCGGTGCGGCGGGCTTCGGCCATCTTGATCGCGGCGGTGGCCTCGGCATCGGCCTTCTCGTTTAGCGCCTCGGCTTCCGCTTCGGCCTCCTTGATCCGCCGATACGCCTGAATCTCCACCTCGTTGCGGCGGTTGATCATCTCGCGTTCGGCATCGCGCCGGGCATTGATAATCTGGATCTGCGAGTCACGCTCGGCGGCGGCCTTCTCCTGGACCGTGAAAACCTGCTGCTCGGCCTCTTCGCGCTGCGCCAGAATGAGCAGCCGTTCGCGGTCGGCCTGTTCGCGCTTGGCCTGCTCCTGCGCCAGCGCCACCTGCCGCTCCTGGTCGGCCACTTCGACCGCCTGCTGTCGTAGCACGGTGCTGCGCTGCACTTCGCGTTCACGCTCCTGCTGGGCCAGTTCAATCGCCTGGCGGCGGCGCTCCTCGGCCAGTTGAATCGCCTGCTCTTTCTGCTTTTCCGCCTCGGCGATTGCCCGCTCTTTGATCACGCGCGCCAGCTCGGCCGCCTGATCCTGCTCATAGGATGCCTGGTTGGAGGCGCTCTGCTCCTCGGCCTGCCGGATGGCGATCTCGCGCTGCTGGGTGGCCTGGGCCAGCGCCACGTTGCGATCCAGGCTCAACTTCTCCTCCTGGGCCCGGGCATCACGGGTGGCTATCTCCAGTTCAGCGCTACGTTCAATATCGTTCTCTTCCTGCCGCGTACTGGCATTGCGGCGGGTAATTTCCAGACTCCTCTTCTGGTCAATCTCATTGCGCTCCTGCTCGGCCTGCGAGTTGCGGCGGGCAATCTCGGTCTGGGTGGTCTGGTCAATCTCGTTGCGCTCCTTCAGCGCCCGCTGGATCACCTCGGCATTGGCGCGGGCCACCTGCGCGCCAAAGACATCATCTATGCCAAAGCTGCCCTGCCGCGCACTCTTGAGCGCGGTAATCGAAACCGACTCCAGCACCAGCCCATTCTCGGAGAGATCCGCGCGCACCAGGTTCTGCACCCGCTCGACAAATTTCTCGCGCTCCTGGTGCAGCGACATAAGTGTGAAGGTGGCGGCCACATCACGCAACGCGCCTTCCAGTTTGCTCTCAACCAGGCGCTTGACGCTGTCGGTATTAACCTCATCGCCGCCGACGGTGCGCGCCGCCCGTTCGATATCCTCGGCAATCGGGTTGACCTTGATGTAGAAAATCGCGCGAATATCGGCATACTGGGGATCAATCGTCAGCAGCGCGTTGTCCTCGGTACGCTCAATGTCAATATCCATCGTGCGCAGATCGACCCAGGTAATCTCATGCAGGGCAGGAAAGACCCAGCCACCGCCATTGAGCACGACCCGGGTTTTGCCCTGCCCGGTCTTGACAAAGGCGCGATCGGCCGGGGCTTTGACATAAAAGCGTGAGATGAGTGCAATAATGGTGAAGAATACGAGTAGAACTGCAACGATGATAACGCCAATAACCGGACCGATCTGTTGTAGAACTTCCATGAGTCTGTTCTCCTTCCTGCCGCAGGCGCAATCAGCCATCCACCGGTTTACATGTCTGATTTGAACGGCCACCCTGTAAGTTGTGCGTCTATTGAAAGACCTTAGGGTTCATAAAAGAATAACTTCCCCCACCCCCTAACAACTCTGCTCAATGTTCACGTGGGTGAAGCGTGTAATTCCATTGAGGACAAACGTCATGATACGTGATATTGAGTGTCGTCATCTGGGCATCCGAGATTTTTTCACCGGTCTGGTAGCTGGTCGTCATCAAATGTGCCTGCACCTGCAATCCCGTCTGGGTCGTGGTGGTGCGGATATAGTGCAGCATGGTCTCAAAGGATACCAGCGGACAGCCTGCCCAGGTTTTGCTGATCTCGCTGAACAGACGATGTTCAATCGGGTTCCATTTCGAGGTGCCGGTCGGATAATGACACACCGTAATGCGCAAACCAAAGACATCCGCAATCTTGCCCTGCAAATGATATTTCCAGCACCGCGAGCGGGCGCTGTTGCTTCCGCCACTATCCGCCTCGATCAGCAACCGGGTTGCCCTGGGATAGCGTTCGCGCAATTCTGTCGCACACCAATGCGCGAGATTGTCCACGGCAAAGGCTGGGGTGTCTGCCGAGGTACCCACATAGACCGTGCCACAATTGTGTCGCAGGTCATAGATACCGTACGGTACCGCCCGTCCCACCGCGTCATGGCGAAAATCATGGACGTTCACGATTTCTGCCTCCTGACACCAAATACGTCCAGCATTCTTGAACTGCCCAATCAGTTCCTTCTTTTTCGTATCAACGCTGATGACCGGGTGCGCCTGATCGTGATGCTGCGCCCGTTGCTGGCGCATATACTGGAATTGTTGATCCCGGTCAGGATGCGCGTTCCCGGCGTTCTGTTTCACATTGGCCCGCAAGCTGTAGCCGTGGGCACGCAGGATACGACTGATGACCGGCGTGCTCACCCGATGACCGTGGTCGGCAAGCCGTTGCTGAATATCGACCAGATGGCAATTCAACCATTTGCTGGCATGCATCGGATCGCCTGCGGTATGCGGTACCACCAGGTTCAGGATCATGGGCACCAGTTCCGGGACTTTTTTTCGGTGGACGGTCGTCCACCACCCACACACCGTTGCCGCTCAATGGGCACATCGGTCAATCCTGTTGCAAGCTCGTGTTTCCCGCGTCGAATGGTCTTGCGATCTAGACCCGTGATCACCGCCGCCTGATGCATGCTCAAGCCATCAGGACCAATCAACAGCGATGCCGCATACCAACGTCGTTGGGCTTCGGACAGCCGACTGAGCACGAGGTTGATCGTCCGATGATAATGTATGATGTCGGTATTGTTCCCGTCCTGGCAGACCCGACAGGTACAGTGGTGCATA